>Ga0228699_1000086_pt1 | contig 93115 bp, 83 predicted proteins | sample McNCre217_Aug_MG_FD_178016 | JGI IMG/M metagenome (GOLD analysis project Ga0228699, IMG submission 178016) | Freshwater microbial communities from McNutts Creek, Athens, Georgia, United States - 2-17_Aug_MG | ecosystem: Environmental > Aquatic > Freshwater > Creek | place: USA: Georgia... | reverse complement strand
CTGTGTGTACCCAGGCATTTGCCAAAACCTGGGTACCAATCACGCGCCGCTGATCAAAATTTACCAACGTGCGCGTGCGCTCAAAGGCATTAAAAAGATCTTGATTGGTTCAGGCTTGCGTTACGACTTGGCTGTCAAGTCGCCCGAATACGTGAAAGAGCTGGTGCAGCACCACGTGGGCGGCTACCTCAAGATTGCGCCTGAGCACACTGAGCAAGGCCCATTGACGAAGATGATGAAGCCAGGCATTGGCACTTACGACCGCTTCAAAACCATGTTCGACAAGTTCAGCGAAGAAGTTGGCAAGAAGCAATTCCTCGTGCCGTACTTCATCGCGGCGCACCCCGGCACCAGCGACGAAGACATGATGAACTTGGCCCTGTGGCTCAAACGCAATGGTTTCCGCGCGGATCAAGTGCAAACCTTCTACCCCAGCCCCATGGCCACGGCTACGGCGATGTACCACTCAGGCCGCAACCCTTTGGGACGTGTGACACGCAGTAGCGAAACGGTGGATGTGGTGCGTGGCGAACGTCGCCGCCGTTTGCACAAAGCCTTCTTGCGCTACCACGATGCCAACAACTGGCCCCTGTTGCGTGAGGCCTTGAAAGCCATGGGCCGTGCCGACTTGATTGGCAATGGCAAGCAGCATTTGATCCCCACTTTCCAGCCACAGACAGATGGCGGCTATACCAGTGCACGTCGCAAGAACAGCACGGTCACAACGGCTAAGCCCTCGATGCGCAACGAGCCCACCAAAGGTCGTGTGCTCACGCAGCACACAGGCTTGCCGCCACGTGTGACGGGTACAGGCAAACCCAGCGCCAACGCAGCCAAACGAAAACCCAACCGTTGAGAAAAAACCTGAGCGAACACCGCTCAGGAGGTATCGCATTTAACGACTGCGCGACTTCATAGCACGCTCCACCTCGCGTTTGCCTTCGCGGTCTTTGATGGTGTCGCGTTTGTCGTGCTCAGCTTTGCCTTTGGCCAGCGCAATCTCACACTTGATCTTGCCGTTTTTCCAGTGCAAGTTGATGGGCACCAAGGTGTGACCTTTTTGTTCGACCTTGCTGATGAGGCGTTTGATCTCATCCTTCTTCATCAGCAGTTTTTTGGTCCGCACTTTGTCGGGCGTGACGTGGCTAGAAGCGGTGTGCAGCGGGTTGATTTGACAGCCAATCAGATACAGCTCGCCATCGCGAATCACCACATAGCCGTCCGTCAGTTGCACTTTCCCCTCGCGCGCAGCCTTGACCTCCCAGCCTTCCAGCACCATGCCAGCCTCGAACTTTTCTTCGAAGAAGTAGTTGTACGCCGCCTTTTTGTTGTCAGCGATGCGTGAGGGAGTTGCAGGTTTTTTGGTAGCCATTTAGAGGATGTGGGGACAGTAGAGCTTCTTACAATGTGGACCATTCTATGAAAACCGTTCACAAGTCCGTTCTTATTTGGTTCAGCGCTGAAGAAATGTTTGCGCTGGTCACTGATGTGGCCCGTTATCCCGAGTTTTTGCCTTGGTGCGACCGTGCAGGTGTGCTCGAAACCCACGCAGATGGCGCGACCGCCCAAGTAGGCATGACCTTTGGTGGCTTTCACAAAAGCTTCACCACACGCAATGTGCACATCGAAGGTCGGCAAGTGAAGCTTGAGCTGGTCGATGGCCCGTTCAAACACCTCGATGGCACATGGGATTTTCACCCGCTGCTGGATCCGAATACCCAAGAGCCACAACGCGCCTGTCGCATTGAACTGACGTTGAACTACGCGTTTGAGAGCATGTTCGGCGCTTTGGTGGGCCCCGTGTTCGACAAAATCGCCGCCACCTTGGTAGACGCCTTTGTCAAGCGCGCAGAGCAGGTGTACGTGGCGTGAGCATCATCAACATCACGGTGATGTATTCACCCGCGCCTCGTGTGGTGCATGAGCGCGTGTTGCAATTGGTGGCTGGCACAACAGTGTTGCAAGCGTTACAACGCAGTGGCTTGTTGGGTGAATGTCCCGAAATTGATGTGAGCCAAACCGAGGCTTTCACCGTGTGCATCTGGGGCCGCAAAACAAGCCCCAACCATGTATTGCGCGATTTAGACCGTCTTGAAATCTGTCGCCCGCTCACGGTCGATCCCAAAGTGGCACGTCGCGAACGCTTTCAAAAACAAGGAACCAGCCGTGCAGGCTTGTTCTCCAAACGCCGTGCAGGCGCCAAACCCGGCTATTAAGCTCGCATTGAACATGACAGACACACTTTGGCCCACGTGCGGCTACACGCTGCTGACGCACAACGAGGCGGGCCATTTGGTGGTGACCGACGACTTTTTGCGTTTCTTGCTCGACCGTCCAGAGTTAGCGCCTATCGCCACCTCATGCGCTGCCGAAATTGCGTTGCATCACCGCTTGTTAGCACAGCCTCGCTTGGAAGTTACGCCACAAGAACTCGCGCAACTGCAAGATGCAGACGCGGCCGATAACTACGCTGTTTGGCTGCGTTTTCGCCAACGCATCACGTCGTTGTCCACACTCGAAGCCAGCTACATGGCGTTGTTTAAAGGCGAGGGCGTGGATGTACCGCCACTCTTGGTGCAGCACATCACCCACATTTTGTTGCGCCACGTGCTGGGCCAAGCGCCCACGGCCATGCAAGCGCGTGCCGCTGAAATGCTGATGCACACCCAAAAAATCACCGTGCTCGAAGATGGCTCGGTGATGGCTGCAGATGACGAAACGGTAGAACGCCATGCCACACAAGGCGGCTTTGGCTCGATTGGTGAGTTGCTGCAACAAGGCGGTATCAAGCTGCGTAGCGTGGACTTGGATGTGCTCAACGACGACAACCAAGATGCCTATTGGCCCCGCAGCGAAAGCTTTGACTGGGTCATTAGCCTCAACCGCGGCCAGCCCGCTTTGAACGCGTTGTGCGAGGTCATGGTCAAGTGGGTGCAACACTTTTTGGGTGTACAGGTGCGCATCCAAACCGAACGTGAAATCAACGACGACCACTGGGTGTGGCACGTGGGACTCGATGCCCAAGCCAGCAGCGTACTCAACGACCTCTACCAAGGCAAAGAAGTGGAGGCCGAGCGCATGGAGCGGTTGCTCTGTTTGTTCAAGCTAGAGTTTGTCGAGCCCAATGACATGTTGGCCGACGTGCGTGGCAAGCCCGTGTATCTGGCGATGGCCGTTGATGCTCATCAGCGCCTCAAACTCAAGCCGCAAAACTTGCTGTTGAATTTACCGCTGGCTAAGCGTTCTTAACCCCTAGAACCTCGCCGCGGCTCGCGGCGAGGCTTGGTCTTAGCGGCCGATGGCTCGGATACGCTCAATTTCTGCCCATGCACTGGCCAGCTCAAACTGAGCGCTGATCAGTTCATTGCGCGCTGAGCGATACACACGTTGCGCATCCAGCACTTCCAAGAAGTTTTTCTCACCCGCCTTGTAGCCCACTTCGGCAATACGCACAGCATCTGCCGCTTGGCGCACAAGCCCGCCTTCTAAAGCCACGGTTTGTGCGTTGGCGATGTTGTATTGTTGATAGGCCGCCTCCAACGATTGAATCAGCGAAAACTCTTGGTAAGCCAATTCGTTGTCAGATTGCGAGAGTCTCGCTGCCGCCTCACCGACGGGGCCGCCACGCCAGTCCCACAGGGGCAAGCTCAAGGCCACGCCAACACGTTTACTGCGGTAGTCGGGGTCTAAGTCTTGGTCTGCACGCAAAGCGATTTTTGGAAAACGCAGCGCCTTTTCTTCGCTCAGTTTTCGGTCGAACTGCTGGCGTTCGGCGCGGCTACGCAACAATTCAGGGTTGTTGGCCAGCACCTCGGTGCGCACCTGCTCGAAGGGGGGAGGGGGCGCAAATGTGTGGGGTAACTCAGCCACGTCAAAATTTTCTGGCAGCTCTGGCCCCACCATCGCTCGCAAAGCACCACGTGATTGGCGAACACGTAACGCCGCAGATTCGGCCAACTTTTGCGCATTCAACATCTCGGCATCGGCCTTGACCAACTCAAAGCGCGCGTCTTCGCCTGTTTGCACACGGACCGCGATGCGGTTGCGCATGGCTTCAGCCGCTTTGGCATCTTCGGTTGTGGCGCGGCCTTCGGCTTGGCGGCGAATCAAGTCGTAATAACGCATGCGCAATTGCGCACGCATGTCTGAGCGAAAAGACTGCTCCGTGGCTTGGGCTGCGCTGTAGCCCGCCAACGCACCGTCCACACGCGGAAAACGATGCCACGGCATGTCTAATTCTTGAGAGATGCTGATGGTTTTCAGCGAGCCAGAGAAGTTGCTCGTGTTGCTTTGTCGTGGTGTGCGTGAGCCGCTCATCACTTCGACTTCTGGATTGGGAAAAGTGCGTGCTGTGTCGACGGCAGCGCCCGCGGCTTTGACGGCATCAGCCGCGCCACGCAACGCTTTGCTGTGACTGAACATCATGTCCTCGAGCTCAGGCAAAGTCGCCACAGGCAAGGGAAGTTGAGCCCATGTGCTGGATGCGGCGGCCAACCCCAAAAGAGCGATGGCGATATTTTTTGTATTCAGGCGTAACAAGCAAGTCACCTCAAAAGAGTGAGTGAAAGGGCGGACGCATTGTCGTTGAGTAAATTCTGCCTGAGCTGTGTGAAGTTATGTAATGGGCGGGGTGCTGTATACACGTGCATCAAAGCAGCTACGTAAAATGCTGTTTTTGGAGCCATCACCATGCGCCTTCTCGGCAAAGCCCTCACCTTCGACGATGTGTTGTTGGTGCCAGCCTTCTCCCAAGTCCTGCCTAAGGACACGTCCCTCGCGACCCAATTCACCCGCAACATTCGCCTCAACCTGCCCTTGGTCTCTGCGGCCATGGACACGGTGACAGAAGCACGTTTGGCCATTGCCATCGCGCAAGAGGGTGGTATTGGCATCGTGCACAAGAACCTGACTTCGCAAGAGCAAGCCGCCCAAGTGGCTAAGGTCAAACGCTACGAATCGGGCGTGTTGCGTGATCCCGTGGTGATCACACCAGAAACGACCGTACGCCAAGTGATGGCGTTGTCGGATGAGCTGGGGGTATCCGGCTTTCCCGTCTGTGACGGCGGCAAAGTGGTCGGCATCGTCACAGGCCGCGATTTGCGATTCGAAACCCGCTACGACCAAAAAGTCAGCGAAATCATGACACCGCGTGAGCGCTTGGTCACCGTGCCTGAGGGCACCACGCCTGAGCAAGCCAAGCATTTGTTGAACAAACACAAGTTGGAACGTTTGCTGGTGGTCAACGACGCGTTTGAGCTCAAAGGCTTGATCACCGTCAAAGACATCACCAAACAGCTGAACTTTCCTAACGCGGCTCGTGACGCGGCAGGTAAGTTGCGCGTGGGCGCGGCTGTGGGCGTGGGTGAAGGCACTGAAGAACGCGTTGAAGCGCTGGCCCGTGCAGGTGTTGATGCCATCGTGGTGGACACCGCGCATGGCCACAGCAAAGGTGTGATCGACCGTGTGCGTTGGGTCAAGCAAAACTACCCCCACATCGAAGTCATTGGCGGCAACATCGCCACTGGCGCAGCCGCTTTGGCGCTCGTCGAAGCCGGTGCGGACGGCGTGAAAGTGGGTATCGGCCCTGGCTCGATCTGCACCACCCGCATTGTGGCGGGCGTGGGCGTGCCGCAAATCATGGCGGTGGACAGCGTGGCCACGGCCCTTAAAGGCACAGGTGTGCCACTCATTGCTGATGGCGGCATCCGCTACAGCGGCGACATTGCCAAGGCGATTGCCGCAGGCGCAGGCACGGTGATGATGGGCGGCATGTTTGCCGGTACCGAGGAAGCACCGGGCGAAATCGTCTTATTCCAAGGCCGTAGCTACAAGAGCTATCGCGGCATGGGCTCTATTGGTGCCATGCAGCAGGGCAGTGCAGACCGTTACTTCCAAGAGTCCAGCACGGGCAACCCCAATGCCGACAAGCTCGTGCCTGAAGGCATCGAAGGCCGCGTGCCCTACAAAGGCTCTGTGGTCTCCATCATCTACCAGATGGCGGGCGGCTTGCGTGCCAGCATGGGCTACTGCGGTTGCGCCACCATTGAGGCCATGCACGAAGAGTCTCAGTTTGTGGAAATTACCGCAGCGGGCATCCGTGAAAGCCACGTGCACGACGTGCAAATCACCAAAGAAGCGCCAAACTACCGCGCTGAATAAGCGTTAAGTGTTCAAGCGTGAGCCACCCTTCGGGGTGGCTTTGTTTTTTTGAGACAATAGCGCGCTAGGCCATTTGACGGCCCTTTTTTATTTATGTCGCACCAAAAAATCCTCATCCTCGATTTCGGCTCTCAAGTTACCCAACTCATCGCCCGCCGCGTGCGCGAGGCTCATGTGTTTTGTGAAGTTCATCCTTGCGATGTGACCAGTGACTGGGTGCGCGAGTACGCCAAAGATGGCAACTTGAAGGGCATCATTTTGTCTGGCAGCCACGCCAGCGTGTACGAGGTGGACGACCGTGCGCCTGACGCTGTGTTTGAGCTAGGGCTGCCCGTGTTGGGCATTTGCTACGGCATGCAAACCATGGCGACTCAGTTGGGCGGCAAGGTAGAGGCAGGTCACACCCGAGAGTTTGGTTACGCCGAAGTGCGTGCGCATGGTCACACCGAACTGCTCAAAGGCATCGAAGACTTCAACACGCCCGAAGGCCACGGCATGCTCAAGGTGTGGATGAGTCACGGCGACAAAGTGACGCAGCTGCCTGAAGGCTTCAAGGTGATGGCATCGACACCGGCTTGCCCCATCGCGGGCATGGCCGATGAAGTGCGCAAGTTTTATGCGGTGCAGTTCCATCCCGAAGTCACGCACACGGTGCAAGGTCAAGCCTTGTTGAACCGCTTTGTGCTGGATATTTGCGGCACGCGTCCTGACTGGATCATGGGTGACTACATCGAAGAAGCGGTGGCAGCCATTCGCAAGCAAGTGGGTGACGAAGAAGTTATCTTGGGTCTGTCGGGCGGTGTTGACTCATCCGTGGCCGCAGCCCTGATTCACCGCGCCATTGGCGACAAACTCACGTGTGTATTTGTGGACCACGGCCTGTTGCGCCTCAATGAAGGCGACATGGTGATGGACATGTTTGTGGGCAAGTTGCACGCACACGTCATTCGCGTGGATGCCAGCGAATTGTTCTTGGGCAAATTGGCGGGCGTGAGCGAACCAGAAGCCAAACGCAAAATCATCGGCGGCTTGTTTGTGGATGTGTTCAAGTCTGAAGCGGCCAAGCTCAAAGCGGGCGATGGCGGCCACAAGGGCGCGACATTCCTCGCCCAAGGCACGATTTACCCAGACGTGATTGAAAGCGGTGGTGCCAAGAGCAAGAAAGCCGTCACCATCAAGAGCCACCACAACGTGGGCGGTTTGCCTGAACAGTTGGGCTTGAAATTACTGGAGCCTTTGCGCGAATTGTTCAAAGACGAAGTGCGCGAACTCGGCGTGGCGTTGGGGCTACCCCGCGAGATGGTGTATCGCCATCCATTTCCAGGCCCAGGCTTGGGCGTGCGTATTTTGGGTGAGGTGAAGAAGGACTACGCCGACTTGCTGCGCCGTGCTGACGCCATCTTCATCGAAGAGCTGCACAACTTTAAAGACGAAGCCACAGGCAAAACTTGGTACGACTTGACCAGCCAAGCCTTCACCGTGTTTTTGCCGGTCAAGAGCGTGGGCGTGATGGGCGATGGCCGCACCTACGACTACGTGGTGGCCTTGCGCGCCGTGCAAACCAGCGACTTCATGACCGCAGATTGGGCTGAATTGCCTTACGCGCTATTGAAGAAAGTATCAGGTCGCATCATCAACGAAGTGCGCGGTATCAACCGCGTCACCTACGACGTGTCTAGCAAGCCGCCGGCGACGATTGAGTGGGAATAATTCATAATTGTCCCGCACCATCCAACGACATCCTTCTATGTGGTTGAATCTCTTTATAAATCAATGAGTTGTCATCCATAGTCGTGCAACGCCATGTAATGAAAGCCAGTCGTATTTGTCGGTTTAAGTGACGGTAAATGTTGGGTGCCAATGAAACGCTAAATTTTGTACCGACAGGTGGTCTGACGGTACAAAATGGCGGTAAGAAAGGAGCCGACATGTTGACTGATACCGAGCTTAAAAAGCTCAAGCCCACCGACAAAGCTTTCAAAGTCTCTGACCGAGACGGGATGTACGTTTCTGTTTCCACAACGGGCACCAAGTCTTTCCGGTACGACTACCGCATCAATGGTCGGCGCGAAACGCTGACCATAGGCCGCTACGACGAGAGTCTTTCGTCCAAGGCCACAAGAGAACTTGACGAGCTTGAATACGGCATCAGCGTGACGTTGGCCGAGGCCAGATTGCTTCTGGCCGATGCCCGCCGCAGCGTGGAGAAGGGCGAGTCACCGTCCCGAGCAAAAGCTGAAAAGCGCACCCAAATTGCCGAATCACTGACCTTCGGTAGTTGGGCTGACCGCTACTTCAAAGACAAGTCCGACCCCAACAACGGTGCAAAACTGGCGGACTCCACGCTTGCCATGCGCCGCTCCATCTACAACCGCGATCTTGCGGGGCCTTTCGGCAAGCTCAAGCTGGAAGAAATTACGCCTGCCGCACTCATGGCTTTATGCGAAAAGGTCAAGGCACGCGGTGCGCCAGCGCCAGCCATTCAAGTGCGTGAAATTGTCTTGCTGGTGTTCAGGTTCGCGCACACCAAAGACAAAACCCTCGACCTCAAAAACCCTGCTGAAAGCATTCGCCCCAGCGACATCGCCACTTTCAAGGCGCGAGAACGCGCACTTTCCCCGGCAGAAATTAAGCAGTTCTTCCTTGCGCTTGACGAAACGGCGACCGCTGCAACGCTTCGCCTTGCCGTCAAATTTGTTCTTTTAACGATGGTGCGCAAAGGTGAGTTCGTCGGTGGCACATGGTCAGAAGTCGATTTTGAAGCCGCCACATGGACAATTCCAGCGACGCGCATGAAGGCCAAAAAACCTTTGGTGGTCTATCTGAGTCAACAAGCGTTGGACATCCTCGTCACATTCAAAACCTGCTTTGAATCGTCCAAGTATCTTCACCCCAGCAGATACGACCTCAAGCTGCCAATCAGCGATGCCACCCTCAATCGGGTAATTGACGCAGCCGTCAAACACATTCGTGCAGGTGGTGCCGAATTCGCCAGCTTCAGTGTGCATGATCTGCGCAGAACGGCGTCATCTTTGCTGAACGAAGCGGGCTTTAACCGGGACTGGATTGAAAAGTGTCTGGCACACGAAGAGAGCGATGTTCGCTCCATCTACAACAAGGCCGAATATGGTGAGCAACGGCGGGTCATGCTTCAAGCATGGGCGGACATGATTGATGCTTGGTGTCGAGGCGAAAGTGTCCGTGAAATTATTCGAGCGGCAAGGCTCGCCGCTGCCGACGTGGGGATGGGGCTTCATTGACCCCAATTGACCCGAAAAAATCGGTTCTGGAACGAAAGGTGAAAAGCAATGGCATCAAAAACAGCATTCAGTGGCGGGGCACAAACTCCCTCACCAGATTGGAGAATTGCAGAGCAAGACCGTGAGTTGACCGTCTGGCAAGTTGCTTTGCTTAGTATGGGCATTGACCCGTCGAAGAAGGCCGAAGGCATCGTTAAGGAAAATGAGTTCCTGAATGAAGGCTATCGTGAACGCTATCTGTTTCTGGGTAAACGTCTCAGGGATGAGCCATGTGTAGGGTACGTGCATTGGCTTCGGAATCACGCTTACAACAATAGAGCAAAGGCCACAAAATTCGCAATGGTCGATGTTGTCAGTTGCATTGACTTGTTGACTGACAGCAAGCGATTTGAATTAGCACCCGAGTTTGTTGCCCTGCGAGAGCCGCTGGCAAAGACAGTGTTCTATGTTCCTGGTAGACCGGCACCAGATGTAATCATCATGGGTAGTCGTCCCAATGATTCCAATGTCGCCAGAACCAAGGAGACCCGTGATACGTCTCAATCCGTTGAGAACAGGCTGAGCGACCAGCGTGCGCTTCAGTTGTTTGCGATAGCGGTGGACGCCTATGGCCTCAAACCAAAAGCATCAGCTACTGAGCTTGACGCGATAGTCAATCAGGTGATTGACGGGATTGCAGCCAAGGGTTTTACCGGGAACGGTCTTGGACCTGACGCGATCAAGAAGTCATTCAAGAAGGGGCTTGAACAGGCACTGACCAAGGGACTAAAGCTGACCGATTGAATTCAACTTGAATTCAATTTTCAAGGGGTGCCGAACCCTGAAAAATCACATCCATCGCAGCGAGATGCAGATGGATTCGACGGGGTCCATCGAAAGTTTTCAACAACTTGATGGAGTCCAAACATGGTACAAATTTCTCACGAGGCGCTTCTCCGCAAGCGCGAAGTTCTCAAGCTCACAGGACTGTCGAACAGTTCTTTTTACAACTACATCAAAGCCGGGGTACTGAAACCCGGTGTGCCGATTGGCCCACGTCTGAAGGGCTGGCCTGCCAGCGAAATTCAGGCTTATATCCAGTCTTGCATTGCCTCCCGTGACCAGAAGCAAGGAGGAGTAGCATGAGCCACAAGCCTACATCTATGCGCGCCGAAAGCAAGGCGTCTAAACCTCCCGTAAGCAAACAGGTCAAGAAGAAAACCACGGCCAAGAAGTCTGTGAACCAAAAGAGTGGCTTCGTCGCGCCCAAAAGCGCAGTTGCCAAAGTGAAACCCACCGCCGGCGGGAAGCCCTTCACGCTGGTTGCCAAGGGTGATATCCATGGGGTCTATGCCGCTGGCCCCAAGGGTGTCACACGTTTGTGTGGTGCGTTGCAGCCGATGGGGCAAACCACAGATCCCGATGGTGGCAAGCCCGCCATTCGCGTTCGCTTCCGCACCCACGTGTATACCGTTCAGTCCTACGACATCCCGCAAGAATTGCTTGCCACGCCCAAAAAGGTCTTGAACGAACTGGTCAAGCGTGGTCTGGTCGTAGATCGTGAGCAATCCCAAAACCTTGCTATCGCCATCTGCATGTACCTGCAGACGATGATGCCGGACAAGACTTGGCTGCGGCTGACCCATGACGGCTGGCATCAGATGCCCGATCAATCGCTGGGTTACATGTATGGCGAAAAGCTGTACTGTGCCAATCCGAAGTTTCAAGCTGCAACCCAGCGCAGCCTCTTCGCCAAGACGAACGTGAAAGGCAATGCAAAAGACTGGGTGAAGCTGACGCGCCAACTGGGTGACGATCATCTGGTGGTCACGATGCTGAGTGCGGGGTTTGCTGCACCATTTCTGAAGCCTCTTGAGCGCGATGCCACAGTGTTGACCGTGGAAGGCCCGTCTGGCAGTGGCAAGACCACTGGCCTCAAGCTCGTTGGTAGTTGCTTTGGCCCACCCAGCGACATGGTGACGTGGAACTCCACCGATAACGGCATTGAAGCCGCAACGCGCCGCTATCAGCACCGCCCGTGCATCGTTGATGAAATTGGTCAAGGCAGTGGCAAGAGCTTTGACAAAGCTGCCTACGCACTGACCAACGCAGCAGGAAAACTTCGTGCCGACACGTCCGGCAACTTGCAAGAGTCGTCCCGCAATTACGCGATGGTCATGAGTGCTGGTGAGGTTTCTGCGATTACGCGGATGCGCAATGCTGGCCTGACAGTTCACGACGGTCAAAAGGCACGCCTGCCCAGCCTCAAAGTCAATGGCAAACACGGACTGTGGGACAACGTGCGTGGCTATGGAAGCGGTGCCGAAAAATCGAAGGCCATCACCAGCATGTTGAACGACTGCTATGGTCATGCTGGTGCGGCGCTCTGCGAACATTTGGTACAGCAATTGCCCCACATCCATGCTGATTACACCAAAGCAGCGCCTAACCTGCGTGACCATTTGGCCAACGGTTTGACGTTTGACGAAAAGGATGGCGTGTTCGACCGTATGCGCGAAAACTTTGTCCTCTTCACCTTCGCCGGGCTGATGGCTGTGGACGCTCAGGCTGTGGGATGGAATAAGCAGCAGGTGATGGATGCCAATGCCAGGAGTTTCGCGCAGTGGTATGCCGATCACTTGCAAAGCCAACCCGTAACCGACCAAGCCGTGATGAACCACTTGCGCCTGTTTTTTCAATCGCAGCGCGGTGACAAGTTCAAGCCGTATGACCAGTTTACCGAGGCGCACAAGGGCACGGTGGCAGGCTATGAACATCCGGGGCGCTCCAACACGGAACCGATGTTCCTTGTCTTCCCCTCGTACTTTGAAAATGTGGTCTGCAAAGGTCTCGACTTGAAAACGGTGATTGCAGTTCTTCGGGGACTGGATTTGCTGGTTCTCGGTGCGAACAAGGCACCGACCAAGCAGTTTCATGTGCCGGGTTCGGATAATCGCAATGTCGGCTTTTACGCCATCAAACAGGCCATCCTGCTGGCTTGAAGCCATCTCTCCCCGGAATATGCAAATATGCACATATTCCGGGGAGAGTCCCAAACATGCAGTACCAATCAGGGCTACCCGCTGAGTGTGGGTCAGCCCTGAATTTCATTAGTTTCCCTGGTTTAGGGCACTTGCCAACCAGCAAATGCGGCTGCGTCTAATAAGAGTGTGATTGAAGAATGTATGGTGAATGAAGTGAATAGTGGCAGTAATACTGTTGGTAGATGTAGTGATCTGATAGCCAATAACCACATAGCTGACTATCGCAGTACCAGCGTACAACAGCCAACATAAAAAGCAGGGCCTTCCCAACGCGGAAAACGCCTTGTGTGCAGTAATTCCGCTTCGCGGTCAACCTGCACTCAGCACCAAAAACGAGAACTGTAAATAGCTTGTGCATCGGCGTCATGTTGCCGTGCGCCTTCTGCACTCAGTGTGAATTGCCTATGCCCGTTGGGCTGGTGATCTTTGCAAAGGTGTTTGACGCACAAGTCACATGCAGCGGATGCAGTCGATGTGCCTGAGAGCCATCGGCTCCCACCATTCTCGTTTGAGGAACTATTTGTATGAAAAACGTTATCCCCTTTGTTTTGAAGCCCGTTGTAGATCGTCTGGCGTTTGTCCTGCCTTGGGCGTGTGGTCGCCATGATGACCAAGAAGCGATGTTGAAGCCCGTGCGCCGCCGTATTGCCAAGGCCATTGAAGCCGGAACGTGCGAGCGTGCCTATCCAAAGGGTGCCCGCTACCGTGAAAACTTCCGCATCTTGTTGGAAGGCGAATCGCACGCCTTCGTGCAAGTGGGTGCATTGATACCCGAGCGCCAGCGGGGAGGCATCCGCATAGTCGTTAACCCCGCCAAGTTCAGTGATGGCGATGCCGCCCAACTCAACCGCGTGATGCGGCGCATCATTGGCCGGAACTACGACCAGTTGATACGCCGCCCCTTGATTAACTGCATCGACTTTGCCGTGGACATCCAGCATGCCAGCCTGTCCCGGATACTGGTCAGCTACAGCAATGCCCAACGCATGACGGTGATGGCCAAGCGCATGGCGCAGCACAACCGCATTGAAGGCTACAACTTTGGCAGCGTTACCTCCGACTACTTCACTGTCGCCTACGACAAGAGCGCGGAGCGCGTTCACGCCGCGATTCTCAACATGGTCAAGCAGATCAACGAAAAGCGCGGCAAGCAGGGCAACGAGCCGTTGACGGCCAACGTCATCAAGCAACTGAAGCCCAAGCTCGACGGCATTGAAGTCGTGCGGGTGGAGGTCCGTGGCAAGAAGCTGCGCGGCTTGCCGCTGTACAAGCTTGACAGCCTGTCCAACCGATTCGCACGCTTTCGGTTTGCTGACCTTGCTGGCGCAGGCACCCAGTTGTCGCCGCTGACCGAGCGGGCATTTCTTGCCATGTGCAGGCAAGACGGCGTGAAAGCTGCTTTGGAGGCGTTCAAGCACACAAAACAGGCGCGCAAGGTTCATGCGTTCTGGCGCAGCCGTCAGGCCACTTGGTGGACACCCGAGCCACTGTGGCAGCAGGCTTGTGACGCGCTACGTGAAGTCGGCTTGTTTCCTGACGCGGCGTTCGACGCACGGGACGACTGAACGCTGCTGAAGGGGCTGACTGTAACAAGCACTTGTAACCGTCTGCGCCAGAAGCGGTGCAGTTTTTCCGTTTGACTTTCTATACCATTTCATATATATTTCAGCCATGCCCACAAACGAAAAACCGCTTGAATGGATAGGTAGTAGCCACAAAGACTTGATGGCCTTGCCTGCCGACGTTCGGCGGCTTTTCGGCTTTGCTTTGTCGCTGGCGCAGGCGGGCGACAAGCATGACGCCGTCAAAGTGCTAAAGGGCTTTGGTGGTGCTGGGGTGCTTGAAGTGGTGGAAGACGATGTTGGCGGCACCTACCGCGCCGTGTACACCGTCAAGTTTGCTGAGGCAGTGTTTGTCCTTCACTGCTTTCAGAAGAAAAGCAAGCGCGGCATCGCCACGCCGAAAGAAGACATGGACATCATCCACGCCAGGCTGAAAATTGCTGAAGCGTATGTAAAGGAGTTGCGGAAATGAAAACCCGACTTGTTGACGGCGTTGAAGTGCATCGTGGTTCTGGCAACGTATTTGCTGACCTTGGCCTAGCCGATGCCGAAAAGCTAAAGATAAAAACTGGCTTGGTGATCGAAATCAGGAAAGCCATGAAAAGCCGTGGCTTGACTCAACAAGAGGCGGCCAAACGGATGGGAATCACCCAGCCCAAAGTCTCTGACATGATGCGTGGTGACTTCACCAACCTGTCTGAGCGAAAGCTTATGGACTGCCTAACGCGGCTTGGCTATGACATTGAAATCAAAGTTCGTCCAGCCAAGGCTGAAGTAGGGCATTTGATGCTTGCTGCGGCTTGACGCAGAGATGCTGCTTTGAGTTTGCCTGTATCAACCTGATTTTGAAGCTTGCAATATGGTGATGAAGTTCAGCCGCGCCTACTGCGACCAATTGGTAAAAACGTTGTCACCGTATCAGGCACGGGAGCTATATACAGACGAAGATGGTGACCATTTCGGTCAACAACTGATCTTCAGTTGTGAAGATGAGAGATGTCGCGCACGGCTTACACCTGTTGGCATCTACATGACACGCAAGTCGAAACGTGCGCTTCACTTTCGCACGAAGGACGAGCACAGCATTGATTGCGGCTTTTTGGAATCAGCGGGAGCGGACGGGAAACCTCGTAAACCTTCAGATACGGAGGATGATTACAAGCTCACTGACTTTCCAACTGAGTTAGACCTGAAACCCCGAAAGCGGAAGTCAAATGGCGGCGGTGTGCCCCAGGAAGATTTTGATGGGGATGGTGAAGCTTCGGGCGGTGGTGCGGCTAGTGGCGGGGGCGGAAAACGTCAGACCCGCACTCGAACTCGCTATCTGGATTTGGTTGTGGACTGCTTCATATCAGGTGATGAAAACGGGAAGCAAGGTCAATTCACCATTGATGGAAAGACAAAACCGTTTGGCCGCTTCTTCAAGAAGGTGCAGTATTTTGGCGACGAAGCGGGTTTGATTTACTACGGCAGAATTGATGATCTAAAACGCTACAACGGCAAGGGAATTGGATTGCGTTTTTCAGAGGCAGTGTGGGTGGAAAAGAAGCGATACCGTGTATGGGTACATATCCCGCAAGAGCGCATTGACGAGTCACGCCGTAAGAAGGCATTCTTGTCGGAGATAGAGGAATTGCAAATTGCGGTGAAAGCAGGGGAGGAAGTGATCGCATTCTTCGTCGGTGCCTACCCCGCAATTGAAACAGTTGAGAAAAGTGACGGCTCGACATTTGACCTCTATCGAGCCGAGCTATCCAGCATTGACCATCTGTCACTCGCTTTTGCAAAGTGACACGACGACTACAGCAGGCTAGGGATTTTTCGCCTCGCCACTGGGCGGATGTACTTTGCCAATGTCACGTCTGACTTGTGCCCAGTTTGCTCGCGTATCTGCCACGGCTGCAAACCTTTTTCCGCTGCGCTCGTGCAGTAGCCAGCCCTCAAGCTGTGGCCGCTGACTTTTTTGGAGTCGCCGCCCACACGCGCCACCGATACCTTCACTACCAGCGCCACCGACTGCGGTGACAGCCCATGCCGTGCAATGCGGTCGTGGCGGGTGACTGCACGAAAAACAAACCCCTCTTTGATACCTGCAATTTCCAGCCAATTCACTAAGGCACGCACCGGACAGCGGTCGCCATTGGCATGGGGAATGAACACAGTTCGGCCTTGACGATCTTGGTCAGTTTTTGAGGATGGCAAGAAGATTTCTAAACCATTGGGCAGGTGCGTAATGTGCTCCACCATCACCCCGACAAGTTCTGACCTGCGCATGGCTGATGCAAATCCCACCAACAGCAGTGCGCGATCCCGTGCCGCTTTGACTGGCATCTTTTGGCGGTCGATCATCACCAGTGCGGCCAACAAGTCGTCTTTGACCATTGGCTGTACCTGCCGTTGCTTGGTGCCCAACGTGCGGCGAATGCCCTGCATCACACGTTTGACGGTTTCGCTTTGGGCTGGGGATTCGAGATTTTGCTCAAGGTGAGCCTTGTGAATGGCGGTCAGTCGGCGCTCGATGGTCGCCACGGATAATTTTTCTGCACACGAGGCCAGGTATTCGGCCAAAAGTGCAGGGCTGGCCGGAATGGCCCCCCCATTTGCAGAAAAATGTTTCAAGTCTGAGGCGTATGCGCGTTTTGTGGCGCTTGACTGGCTGGCTGCTATGAAGCGGTCAGCAGTGGTTGAAAAACCGTCTAAAACGGCCTCTGGCGGCTTTGATGGCACTCGGTTGATAGTTGCTGCGGTCTTGGTTGCTTTGGTGGCTGTAGCGCCTGCTTGTTGCGGGGAAATTTTGGTCATTTTGAAGGGCTTTCTTGCAGTCGATAACTGTGTCTTATCGCTAATTGAGGTTTAAGAAAAAATTCCCCGTGCCCATAGGCGTACAGACGTGCGAAATCAGCACGCGCCAAGGGCATGACAAGAAAAAATCAATCGGGGAATTGGGGAAGAAAAATCAAGCCGACGCAGGGCGCGTTAGCTACACCTCGCCATTGCAGCGGAATGTTCTTCAATTATCTCAGGAGAAAGAAGCACATGCGCGTCTGCGCTACAAACGGGTAAAAAGCTCAAAAGTCCCAAGGTGGACGAAGAATTTGATGCCGGAAGAGGTCGTTGTGGGTCAGTGAAGCCCCGGCTGTGCGTCCGAATATCCCGTGCTTCAAATCACAGACCGCACAGCGTGATTCACCCCGGTATCCCCAGAATACACCAGCGCAAGAACGGCAGTTCATGCGCGTGACGGGCGTTGGTGATTGAGGCGCTAGCCTGCGTGCGTGCGCGTCAAATCGCCCAAGCGGGCGCCAGTATATTTGTTCGCCATCTAACAAAATTTCATGACTATGCGGCACCCCGTTGGGGTAACCGCGTTCCACCAGTGCGTTGCGCAAGATGTGTGGCGATGCGATGGAAACAGGGAAGTGATACACATGCGTCATGGTGCATCCGACCAAGAAGATGGACTGCGTGACCTTGACCTGATCGCCTTCGACGGCGGCTTCCGCCATCAAATATCTAGAATTCTTCAGCGACTCACCCGGATAAAGTTCATGCCATGAACGTTCCACATGCGCCGGGTATGTTGTGAACGTAGTGGTGGTGTTCCCAGTCTCCTGGGTGTTTTGTCGAACGAAGAAGATGCGCAATCGGATGCGATCCTGCTCGTGATAATTCTTGAGAAGCACATGGGCAAATGTGCCTTTGACGGCGCGCTCCATCAAATGCCGTACCCACAATTCCGTGTCGGCGCGAAATTCTGTGTCGCGGGGCTCTGGGCTTAGCAGCCAGAGTTCGATCTGGCGGTCGTCGTGAATCAAGGCAACGGCGTGGCCCATAGCCGGAGCGTGGGCCACGCGGAGATAGCGGGAATGGGCTCGGTGTTGGTTGGAGTGGACGTACCGCTCAAAGGCATCTGCAATGGAATGATTGAACTCCGCCTGTGGTATGTCGCCTGATGCTGGTTTGTTTCGGTCTTTCTTCTTGTTGCCTGGCAACCTCATAAGCCATGCAGCTTTCTGATTGCCGAAGTCAATTGCACCTGCGAACCCATACGGCTTCATGGCGACGCTGAGCGTCAGGTATTTCTTGACTGTTTTAGGACACGTGGCAAGCAGTTCCTCAATGGCATCCCAGCCCCAAAGCTGAATGGCGAATTGGCCGTTTGCCTTGCGTTGTTGGTTAAGGTGCGCAACGTGCGCGTTTAACTGTTCGGAAGCGGTACCCGAAAAGAGCACAAAGTACAGATCAATAGATGGGTGAAATCCCGTTGCCACGGCAACCGCTGCGTCAATCTGCTCAGGTGTAGGCGACGCGATGTTTCTGCCATGCCATTGACAATTGATGCCGATGACGCAATCAGTGTCCTTCAATTGAGCCCAAAAGCGGACTTTTTCGGAACGGTTAGTGGACTTGGCGTCAAAGGTGAACGGGGTGCGCCAATGTTCATCTACCAGGCTGTGACACAGTTGGTAGAAATGCTCTCGGTTGAGAGGGCGTGACAAGTGACCGGGCAAGTCTTGCATGCGTCAAACAGGGGTTTTATTGCCTCGAACAAAAAGCTTCAATTCCCGATCAGGCGAAACGGCACTTTTATACAACGGGCTGCACGGCGTTTCAGACAACCTGAGTGACAGCGCCAACAGGTCTTGCGTTTCAAGATACTCGCGGTAACCTTCCGCCAGATACGTAAACTGATTCATGATCCCGACCACACTGCGGTTTGAAGTTTTGGCGTATTGGACTTCGTGCATTTCGGCAACCTCGTGGTCGATGAACTGCTGAGGTATACCGTGAGCCGCAAGAACATCAGCCAGATGTACAGGAAAGCGCGTTGCCAAGCCTGTCGCAGGAGCCAATGGCATCAGCACGGGCAGTAGCGTTTTTTCGTTGACCAATAGGGCTACTTGTGGCTTCCAGAACAAGGCTGTGGCGTACCAGTTGCCAAGCAACGTCGTGCCTAACGCGCCACCGGCTGCGATAGCGGCTGGCTTGATGCGTTCGAGCAGCTTTTTTGTGCAATGGATAACAAAGCTCATGGATTTTCTCTAGGACTTTAGCAGCCATGTAACTGCATCAGTCAGGTTTGCTAAAGTGGGCGCGTGAATTACCGCAAGAGGCAATTCAAGTTCATTGCAAACGACCTGCGCGTGGGCCAATTCTGCTTCGGCCAATTCGGAAATGGCTTGAACATCAGGCGTGCCTTTATCTCGCATCGCCAATCTACTGGCGATGATTTTCGCCCCTTCAGTGAGAAGAATTACACCCGTCAGGTGTAGCTCCTTAAACACCGTTGTCGCCAGTGGAGTCAACACACCGTGAGCGTTTCGCAGCACAAAGTGACCATCCAGCAATATTCCTGGATGGGTCAAGCGTCTGTGAGCAACCGCACGTATCAATGCCAGTTGGTTGTCATCTAGATCAGAAGTTCTCTTGTCATTTCCCCAAGTGGCTTGACCCTTCTCTTCGCGGATGAGTTGACTGGCTGTCAAATGGGTGATGCCCATTGAATTGGCCACAGGTGTTCCAAGAAACCCTTTGCCAACGCCATGCACACCTGCCAAAAATATCACGCTCATTTTTTAACCTCTGATACCAAGAGTTGTTCAAGCTTTTTCAATTCCTTTGGGGTCATGTATCTGAAGGACTGAGGTGCTGAGAATGGTTTGAAAATTTTGGCCGGATTCACTGGCTTGCCATACACGCGAACATTTCCAAGCATGAGCGCAAAGCCAGTTTTCTTTGACTCGAAGTAGGCGAGCAACTCTGCCTTTGTTAGTCCGCCTCCATTGCCCTTGGAAATATCCCAAAGTTTGGTTGGGCTAGCTTCGATGGTTTCGCTCACGTCAGCCAAAGCAACAATCATCTGCACGGGGGATGAAGAATAAATGGCGATGGTTCCCACGTTCTGTGCGGGAATAGTGCGGCGTAGCTCGACCAGCTTGCTGCCCTCAACTATGAGGTTGGCAAACTTCGGCTTTACGGAAAGCAAGATTGCGCTACCGTTGTGAGCGTCTGAGTATTCTGGAAAAAGAGTCATCTGAAATTTTTGTAATCGACTGAATTGGGCCTGACACGATGCCTTCTTGTGTCAAGGCCTGATATGGAATGGATGAAATAAAATGACTTGCGAGCCGGAACAGCATTACCTTGGTGGGAGTCTTTGCCATCGCCTCAATATCCCTTTGGCTGTATACCGTGCGACGGCTGACAATCTGCATGATGTTCGTGGCGTCGTCGTGTACTTCGTATCGCTCTACGATGCCTAATGTTGTTATAGCCTTCTCGTCACCTGTCCTGTAGAAAAGAACAATGTCACCGGGCTTAACTTGGTTGGTCTGTGCCTTGCACAGGTAGGCTTGCTTGATGGCGTTACCAGCAACGGAGTTGCCACTGAATAGTTGCGATTGACGAGCCAAATCAGGGAAAAGAATTTGATGGTATTGCGGCTGAATGGGCACCAGAAACTTCTGCACGGAAGCATCTTTCCGATAGTGGGGAAAATACAGCTTTGCGTAGTCGAGCGCAGGAACATCTTCGACGGGCGGTGAAGACGGGTGGGCTTTAACGAGCATGATGTCAGTGCCATACATGCCGCGCCGTTGAAATCCGAAATCGCTCAGTAGCTCCAAAAGGTAAAACTGGTCTTCGCTTGTATGAACGAAGATGTTTTCGCATCGGTTATCTGTGGCGAACCGAAATGCCGCTTTGAGGAAAAGCTCGCCGATCTTTCGCCCTCGAATTTGTTCCCCGACCTTGAAGGTACAGAGCTTCAGCGACAACCCTTGCAGCGACTCTTTTGCATCGTTAATTACCTCGTTTGTTTGCATCGCGTAGATACAAATCGCCTCAATTGATCCTTGCTCCGTTCGGGCAATCCAAGCCTTGCGACCTGTTTGCGCCTTGTCATGAAACCATTTATTGAAGCTGCGTTCTGGCGTGTCATAGTTCATGCGCAGACTATCAAACAATGCCGAATCAAGCTGGCGAGTGAGGCTGTACATTGGTACGTCCTCAATGTTCGGAAGATGGACTTCCGCTGGCTCGTGCAGGCGACGAAGCCAATCCTCAGCAGTCTGGATGTTGTAAACCCGATCACCAAAGCCCGCTTGGCGGGCTTTGGTATGTATTTCTTTATCTTCGGTGACGAGAGCATGAACAGCAGAGCATTCAAGCGCATGAAGAATGTCGTTGTCACATGCGTCATTCGCGGATGTTTGGGCTGTGTTGCGGGGACTTGACGGTGCTCCTTCAAGTTTTGTGTACTGTTGAAGCCGTGCGAGTGTCCGGTCGCGCCTCTGGATATCCCTGTCGCGGTCAATATCGGTTTTTGACGCCGGGTGGTAGAGCAATTGATGCCCACCAACTCCGGCCAATCTAACGAAATTGGCAAGGCTTGGCGCAAGAACGAGCATGGAGTCCTGAAGCGGTATCAGGATGTTCGTGTCGAGTAGAAAGCGAAGACGTTGAGTCACGGCTGGCAGATTGCTATTGGGACAGCAGCTTGTTCAGCAGGGCGGCGAGTACGACACCGCTTTCAGCTTCTGTGCTGATGCTGTGGATTTGACTTTGATGCAATCGGATAGCCGCAAGCTTTCGCTGTGTCGCCATACTTGGCACGGGGATTTTTAACTTCAAAAAATCGGTTGGATTCAAGCGCCGTCTGCGGGCATTCGTACCCGTACTGCCACCTTGAAGACTTTCCCATGTGCTGGGGTCTCTGAAATAGACATCAAATACGTCAGGCAGAACTTTGGTTTGGTCAATTTCAAATACCGGAAACTCAGGCGACACGACACAGCCATCGCATTCATCGGGGACAACGCCGAGTGCGCCTTCCCATGCCATGAGCTTTGGGTAAGTGAAGTCGCCAGACCTGATGCGCGAGAGTTTGGGGTAGGCAAACTCAGCGCCGGTTTTTACTCCACCTTTGAATACGCCTCTACCAAATGAATAGACACCTGCGAATTGATAGCTAACATCGGGTTCTACATGCACATCAGTCGGTCTTTGTTGGACTAACTCAGCAACCGCTATTTGCTTTGTGCTTGGGTCGTTGATAACCAAGGCGCGGCATAGGGCATGCAGTTCATCGGTAGCTGACCTGCGCAATTTGTCAGCGGCATCCAATTGCTTCTGCACGGTGTCAATTCGGGTAACAATGCTTTGTTGCACTTCTAAGGGTGGAAGTGGAATCGCAATCCCCAAGAACTGATCTGGCTTGATGCGGTTTTTGCCGCTTGTCCCTTTGGCATGTTCATCGCAGGCACTCCAGAACCAAGGGGCCTTTGTAATCCAGTGCATCCAGCGTGGATTCAAACGAGTACGATCAGGTTCAAAAAGCGGGAATTCAGTCGAACCCCAAGAGCCATTTAAGGCATCACTGACAACAGCAACACTGCCGTTTCTTGCCCATATTTTGTTGACAACAATATCGCCTTCTCGTGCTTCAAAAAGTTTGGCGTACTGAGTTTGGCTGCCATCTATCGACTCACGTTCATAGGCACCTTGCCCCCACAAACGGACACCAATTTGCCGGTAATTTTTTCCTGACGCAGGTGCTTCGCCTCTCTGCATCTGAGACATCACATCACTTAGGCGCACTTGAGGCCATACCTGCTTCATACAGGTTCCTTCAATAATGCCTGTACTTGTTCCATGATCGCAATGATCTGACGCTCCTTGTTCAAGATGCTGGCAACAAGTTGTTCGGGCGGTAGGTGTGTGATGTCTTCTTTGGCCGTGGGGTTCTTGCGGTCAAGGTTGCAACCGTTGGCAAGAATGTCAGCCGCTGGAATCTTCCATGCCTGTGCATTCACTTCGCGCTTGTTCCACCATGCCAGCAGCCCGCCAAATTCTTCGTACTGGAGCGGCTGGGTCTTGGTGTAGTTCTTGCGGCCTTCGGGCAGTGGCTGTTCGTAAAACCACACTTCTTTGGTAGGGCCACTGCGGTCGAAAAACAGCAGGTTGGCGGGAATGTTGGTGTACGGCGCAAACACTCCGTTGGGCAAGCGCACGATGGTGTGCAGATTGAACTCGGTCAGCAACTCCTGCTTGATACGGCCACAGATGCCATCGGCAAACAAGGTTCCGTTTGGCACCACAACAGCGGCACGGCCAGCAGGTTGTCTGCGCAGCTTGCGCATGATGAGTTGCAGGAACAGCAGGGCTGTTTCAGCGGTTTGTTTGTCATCGGGGAAGTTGCCCAAGATGCCACGCTCTTCTTCGCCACCAAACGGCGGGTTGGACAGAATCACATCCACCCGTTCGCGGTCGCCAATTTCCTTGAGTGGAAAGCGCAGGGCGTTGCCGGGGTCAATGTCGGGTGATTCCAAACCATGCAGCAGCAGGTTCATATTCACCAGCAGGTAAGGCAGAGGCTTGGCTTCGCAGCCTTGAATGCTGCTTTGTTGAAGCTGTTTGCGCTTCTGCACCGTGGTGGCTTGTTTGGCAAGGTGGGTGTAGCTCTCCACCAAAAAGCCACCCGTGCCACAGGCCGGGTCAAGCACCACTTCACCCAACTGCGGGTTGACCAGTTCAACCATCAGGCGAACCACGGGACGCGGGGTGTAGAACTCACCAGCATCCCCAGCTGCATCGCGCATTTCGCGTAGAAGGGTTTCATAGGTACGGCCGAGCACTTCCAGTTCTTCGCTGGCGTTGAAGTGAATCCCATCGAGCTTGGTCAGCACATCCCGCAGCAGGTAGCCGTTAATCATGCGGTTGACCATGCCGCGAAACACGGCGGCAATGGTGTCGCGCCTGTCATGCGACTTGGTGCCTTGCAGTTCGCGCAGGTACTTGAACAAGCCGGGGCCGCGTGTGCCGTCCGGGCGCATGGCTTCGTCTTGGTTGATGAAGGCAATCAGCGTGTCACCAGTCAACCCCTCTTTGGTGGCACCCCAATCGCGCCAGCGGTAGGGCGCTTCAATAGCAGGTTTGAACTTTTCGCCAGCGAGTTGGCTTTCGGCTTCACGCACCTGCTCATGGTCGTCCAGAAATTTCAGGAACATCATCCATGTGAGCATGGGCAGGCGGTCGCCATCGCCATTCAGCCCCTTGTCCTTGCGCATGATGTCGCGTGCGGACTTGATGATGGAGCCGAGTTGCTGGGCGGTGGTTTGGGGTAGGTTTTTCTTTGAAGGCTTCATTTGAAATAACTGACATTGGATGCAGGTTCACTGGCCGATGCCTCATTCCAGTAGAGGGGGCTTTTGTGATCGTGCTCATCAAGCCACTTGATGTATCCATCGAGTTCAGGGCCACCAAGGTTTATTGCGTATTCGATTCCAAATAGAGCAACAACGACAAAATACTCCTGACTCTGCGTGATCAAAATAGTCCACTCGTTAAGTACCTGGAACGAAAGGTCTTCGTCCAAAAATGTCGTGTCGTGGGGATATATACGACGCATGTGAATCGGCCAAAGACTAGCAGGCTGATTAAATCGAACGTACTGCCGAATTTCTTCAAGCGCATGTTGATCTACAAGTTCGTCATACCAACCATCAATCTCAATACACTTGCTAGCAAGTACCTCAAGCGCAACTTTCCCGATAAACCTTGAAAGTGTTCTATCGTTCGCTGGTTCAGTGGCGGCAGGAAGAATCAATGTTCCCCGCTTGCTGCTAGTGATCGAATCAATCCATTTGGGAATATCTCTTTCATCTTTTGCGCCAAAGTGAATGCCATCACCACTTTGTGGTCTTACTACCTCAATGGGAATTGATGATTGAAGGTGAATTCCCGCTAACGGTGGTGTGCGGCCTTTCTTGTTCGGAATCGCTGCCTCGAACCTAATTGCCTTGCCGTAGTGTGAATTCAAGAATGGTTCTTCAACCTTTCGAGAGAAATAGTTGTTGCATTGATCGCACACCCATCCGCGTGGGAGCGTATGCGCTTGATTACCAAACGACTCGGGCAAAATATGTTCAACTGACTTCGATGAATCAGAGATTTGTTTGCACCAAATGCACCTCATGAGGCAGATCCTTGCGCATAGAGGCAGGACTGCAAAGTTTCAACTGCGGAGCGTAAGTTCTCCGCGCCGCCAAACATCGCCGCAATCTCCATCGCATTGCCGTGGTCAGAAATAGGCGCAATGCGCAACGCATCAGGCAAGCGCAACTGGTCGGTGCCGTTTTCGGTGTACCTGTCCAGTAGCTCATTCAAAATCTGCCGTGCCTCTTCGCCGTACTGGTCAAAGAAATCTGCCCTGTCATGACGCAGTTTTTCAGCACGCTGGCGGCGGGTCAGTAGCGGGGCGTTGAAAGCCACATGGCACAGCAAGTCCAGCAGGTCGGCATCAGGCTGGTTGGTTTGCTCGACCAGTTGGGCAAGGTCAATGCCACGGTCTGCCAGTTGCGCAATCAGGGCTTCGCGTGTGGCGGGGTCTTTCCAGTGGTTTGCCAAGTCTTCAGGCGAACGGTACAGAACGCGCACTTTTTCAGCGGTGTAGTCCGAGAACTGCACCATGCGCAGGTTGTTGCCGTCGGCATCCAACTCGTACACAAGGTGGGCGGCAATCTCGACACGGCCACCGTCCACGTAGAACTTGCGCCGTTCATCCAGAGCCGGGTCGTTCACGCCTTGCGGCTGACCGTGTTCGATGGGCGGGTACTCTTCGTTCTGCTGCTGGTCAAACTCGACCACATGCACAGGCTCCACCACTTGCCCTGCATCATTGGTGGCTTCTTCCATGACTTGGGCGGCATGGCCATCAAAGTCGGGGTCGGCAAACATTCTGGTGGCTGACCCGGTGTAATCGAGGATGTCGAAGAACAACTTGTTGTAGTCCTCACGCACCCGTGTACCGCGCCCGATGATCTGCTTGAACTCACTCATGGAGCCGATAACGCGCACCAGCACCACGTTCTTGACCGTGGGGGCATCCACACCCGTGGTCAGCATCTGTGATGAAGTCAAAATCGTTGGCGTGGACTGGTTCGTTTCCAAGTCCTGAAACCGTGACAGGTGGCCACGGCCAATATCGCCCTCAGCAGCAGTCACGCGGCACACATAATTTGGGTTCTGCGCCACCAAGTCAGCATTCAGGTTGGACAGGGAACGGCGCATTTCATCGGCATGTTCCTGATCGACACAAAACACGATGGTCTTGGCGAAGCGGTCGGTGCGCTTGAGGTAATCCGTCAAGTGCTGCGCCACGGCCTCTGTACGCGCCTTCAGACTGACCAGCCGCTCAAAGTCTTTGGTGTGGTATTCCTCGTCCGGTATCTCGTTGCCGTAGCGGTCAAGCTGGCCGCGTGTGGGTCGCCAGCCTGCTGCATCAAACGTGGTGATGACGCGATGTACCCGGTACGGTGCCAAAAAGCCGTCTTCAATACCCTGCTTAAGAGAGTATTCGTACAGCGGCTGGCCGAAGTAGGCATAGGTATCACGCGACTCTTCGCGCAACGGTGTGGCCGTAAGCCCAAGCTGAAACGCGGGCTCGAACCATTCCAGAATCTCGCGCCAGGTTGAATCCGCTCGGCTGGAACCACGATGGCACTCGTCAATGATGATGAGGTCGAAGTAATCGGGCGAATACTCTTTGTACAGGCCGGGGCGGCGTTCGTCTTCGGCGATGGCCTGATAAGTCGAGAAGTAAATTTCCCGGCCCTTGACCGCATCACCGTTTTCAATCTTCCAGCGGGCATCACCAAAGATGGCAAAGGTCTTGTCTTTCGGGTCGTCCACCAAGATGTTGCGGTCTGCCAGAAACAGCACCCGTGTCTTGCGCGTGGGGTCGGCGTCCTTGTTCCAGCCCGAATTCCACAGCTTCCATACGATGTGAAAGGCAGTTGGCGTTTTGCCCGTGCCAGTCGCCATCGTTAGCAAGATGCGCTTTTGCCCCGAAAGAATCGCGCTGACCGTCCGGTTGATGGCAATTTCTTGGTAATACCGTGGTGGCTTGCCCGTGCTGTGGTTCAGCGACTGAAGCATGGTCTTGACCGCAACCGCGCTGGTCAGTGGCGTGCCTACAGTCTGGCGCTGCCAAAGTTCGTCCGGCGTGGGGTAGCGGTCGATCTTTTGCTCGATGCCTGTCAAAAAGTCGAATTCGATGATTTCGCGGCCATTGGTGGCGTAAGCAAACTTAAGCCCAAGAACTTCGGCATAGTCTTTGGCCTGCTGCAAACCATCGCCTACTGGCGCTTTATACGGTTTGGCTTCGACGACTGCCAGCGTCAAGTCACGACGGTAGCGGAGCAGGTAATCGGCACGCTTGCCTTCACGCCGCTTGGCGGTGCGGCCAGTGAGCACGATGCGACCGTCGGTAAAGCTGCGCTGTTCCGCGATTTCAAAAGGGCTATCACCCCAACCAGCCGCTTGAATGGCTGGTGTCACATACTCGCGGCAGGTATCTGCTTCGCTGAACTCAAATGGGTTCGGTTGACTGTGATGGCTCATGCACGCTCCATCGGCTTGGCCAACAGTTGTTCCGCTTCTTGCACCACAGCGATTTGCGCCGTTGTCAACTTCGGTTGTGGTGTGGCCGATTTCAATAAAGTCAGCAAGTCGCCCATGACACGCTCATGCTCACGGTACTGGAACAACCGAGCAGCAGAAAGCAGTGCGCCTTCTGGCTTGCCGTGCCGCGTGATGACAATCTCTTTTCCGGCCTGCACATCGTCCAGATGCTTGGACATGCCAGTGCGCACCTCGAAGAAGGGCATGAGTTCGTCAGTTGAGAATTTCATGGCTTTGACCGCAGTTGATGGTGCTCACAATTTTGGTCATATTTTACGTCACATCGTTGCGGCAGGCAAGATTTCAGAAAATCTCGGAACTTGCTCAAAAATTAAGCAAAATCACAGTTTCCGTGGTCTGGTCGGTACTTGTCCATAAAGCACTTTTTTCACCGTTTTGAGGCCGTCAAAGTGGCTATTTAGGGGTCAAAAACACCACTTTTAGATGGTCAACCGACTGTTTTTGATGGCTTTTATGTCGAAAAACGGCTAAAATACACGCATTGGTAGCCAGTTTCGTTGAATAGCGGTTTTTTGACCGAGTTTTTATGATCGGCAGCCGATGCCAAGCAAGCTCCGTTCACAACGATTTTTGGCTTGCCTGAGCCGCCCCAAGCGTTCTGTTTGAGGCCGTCGCCCAACACCACCGGGCGGTACTGAATCCCCCGCAAACAAGCACCTGAACAGCGTGCCTGATCGCCTCCAAAGCATCGGGATGTTTCGTCACGTCTGTGCTTGTCTGCATCCCTGAAACCCTGACCGATCCTGTGCCGTCGCCAGCCCATGACGGGCGCAGCGATGTCCAGGGACTTGGAGAAAACCATGTGCCTCGATGAATCCTTGAACAAAGCTTTCGACACCATCCGCGAGTACGCCAGCTTTGACAGCCATAGCCTTGTGCCTCACCCTGCGAACCTGAAGTTTCAGGCCACTGAGGAACGCCGTGCCATGCACCGACTGGGCACCCATTTGGCCGAGACTGTGTGCAGCCTTGACAGCGAAGACTTGCAATACGCAGCCCATGTCGTAAAGCGCCATTTCTGGAAAGAACTGGGACTGTCGCAGCCGCCCGAACTGGCAACCGAACTGCCCCGATTTTTGCTCAAGCCTGATCACAAGATTGAGCCGCGAACAGCCCCGCTAGAACTGGCCTCCCAACTGGCGACAGTGCCCATGCCAGAAGCACCCGTGCTGTGCATCGTCTCGTCGAAGCTGGCGCTGTTGCAAAAGCTGCTGAATCTGCCCGATGCAGCCATGAGGTTCCTGACTTTGGCCTATGCCAATAGCAGCCGCCACAGCCTGAGCAAAGACGAGTCCAGTGGCCTCTCGCTGGCGCTGAGTTACATCGGCATAGAAAGCGACGAGCATCGCAATCGTGCGGTGGCTGCTTTGCTGGATGTACCGCTGGCCGAGGTTGAAGCTATGTCCATGCCGCCGATCACCATGACCGCGTTGCGGTTCGTCGATGTGCATGTCTTCAACCAAGCACGATGCCTGCGCAGTGTGTTCACTCTGTCTGACGAGTTCGTCACGCTGCTGGAGACGCCGCACCTGAGCCACGCTGCTGTGTTGGCACGGATTCTGGAACCCGAGCATGACCTCGACACCGTAGATGACGGCAGTACGCCCATCGGCTACCTGTACGAAATCATGCCCAGTCAGATCGCAGAGTGTTACGAGCGAACTGTTCTGAATCGCCCCCTGCTGTACCAGCACGTTCACCACTTGGTCGAATGGTTCACGGGCGGTTTGTCGCTGCCAGTGGAGGCGTGTTACGCGCTCCATAGCCGTCTGACTTTTGAGTCCATCCGCGATGCGATCAAACGCGCTGAGTTGGACTGCTGCACGGCGAACAGGCGATTGGATGCACATGCAATTTTGAAAGCACTGTTTGCCGCGTCAAGCGATGTGGCGTTTGGTTCAGGTATCGGCGGTGGGGGCTGAAAAATGCAACAACAAGTCCCCGCAGTTCTCGACCCCAACGAAGCGCCGGAAGGGTTCATTGCGGTACTAAAAAGTGATGTTGCAACCGACAGCCTGGGCAACATCTGCCGAGCGTGTGACTGGCGCAGCGCGTGCAACGGTTTGCAGCACCGCTGTATGTCGTACACGGTCATCAGTCGCATCGACGGGCGCGAACTCAAACGCCAGGACGGTTGCAGCGTCGTCTTCAAACGCCGCACCACTCCCGATGAAGCGCCGAACAGCTAACGCAGTTCACACAGAACCAACACCCTGATTTCTCTCAAAGACAAAGTATCGGATAGCTCATGCCGAGGCTTTGTCACGTCCGCAATTTACGTCCACTTTTTTAACAACACGGAGAAGACCATGACCAACAACCAAGACACCCAAACCGACACAGCGCAAGCAAAGCCGCCAGTGACCATCATCACCAACGCCGCGAAGCTCCAACAATTGGGTCAATGTGTAGCTACACCGGGCGCGCTGGCACTGCTGGAGAAAACCGGATTCAGCGCAACGTTCCTCATCAATCGCCATGTTCATGGTTCGTGGGGTGACGTATGCAAAGAGGATGCTGAACTGAATGAAATGGCGCTCAGAGACGGCAGCCGCATTATGTCGGTGTACCGCTTGGTTTCACCCGAAAAGCTGAAGGCAACGCCACATTCAAAGCGGTCGGAACTGCCCACAGCATGGGTAATAACTGATGCTGCCGACGACGATGGAATAAGGCGCTGCACCACAGTTCTGCGTCCAGAGGACTACTGACATGACTGCACACAAATCGAAATCCAGTGCCGTCGTCTCGTATCGGTTTCAACGCTACTTCCACACGCTGCAAACAGGGCACTACTTGCTCAAAAAATCCAAGCGACAAGACCCCGTGAGGGTGTTCTTTCAGCAGGGCGATATTGATGGGGCATGCGGCATCCATGTGTTTGCCGCCGTCATGGTTTTGTTTGACCTGGCCAAGAGCGTTGCACTGCAAGATATGCCCAAGCGAAAGTTCGGTGTTCCCGCAGCAGTTTGGTCGGTTTTTTCGCATACATTTTTTGCAGGGGTTCACGCGCATGAATTCGTGACGCTGGTTGACTCCCTCAAACTACCGCTGAACTTGACGCTGCGCGAAAGCAAAGACGGCGGTTTAGACCGTTGGGTTGTGGACTGCCTGATGCGCGGTGAACTCGTTGCCATCGTGACGGCCAACGCCAAGAACGCAAAGTTTAAGCACTGGTCATTGGCACTTGGAATTGAGGGCTTAGTGGCAGGTCGTGAAACAAAGCCAGACACGATCTTGCTGCTTGATCCCTCTGCCAGCGAACCGAGCTACAGACCAAATAACGCAAGGCTTCGCGTGCCGATCACTGGCCCCGGTAGCCGCGCCGGAAAGTCTGCCGACGAACTGAGCCAGTCGAACAAAAGCAAATGCACGAGCAAGCCCATTTACTGGCTATACGAGTCCGGTGACTTTGCCACGGAGCAAGTGCGCTTGGTGTCAGCGGTTCGGTTCAGGTACGCCGACTGGACGTGACGGGCTTGGCAGATGCAGCGGTTTTGGCTGTGCGCCTAGCCAACTTCTGCGCTGGTTTGTCCAGCGTGGCTTGGTTGGCACGGCGCTTGTCGCCACCTTCAGCCACTGGCTTCATGGTGGCCGTGATGCCCTCAAAAAGCGTTGGCAGTGTGATACCCAACGAGTAGCACAGGGTAGCCAGCGTCAGCAGGGAAGGGTTGACGTATCCGCATTCAATTTTGCTGATCCTAGACCTCTCAACTTCCGCGTCATACGCCAAATCGACTTGGGTTTTCTTTGCTGCTTCGCGGTGCCGCTTGAGGTTCTGACCCAGTGCAAGCGTCACCGGATTGGGGAGAAGACTTGTCGAACTTTCGGCACCCCGGCTGCTTTTCGGGGCTGTTGTTTTCATGCCCTGAAGGTTCGGCTAGTGTGCCTTTCAGGGAAACGTCTTAAACGACACAATAAATGAGAAAATCATGTGTCGTTTGAGACACATAAGGAGAAGAAAGTGAAGAATCAAAAAAGACTGGCAGCTACGGCATTTATGTGCGTGGTGAACCAAGCGGTTGCGCAAAACGTGGTCATGCAGCAACCCATCACACCGGACATGTGTGTCGATGCGGTATGTGTTGAACAAGACCTCGGAGCCATCCCCGCTGGGCTGGCTTGGACAGCGCCAGCCCGACCGGAGGAACCAAACCGTGACTTAAAGAAAAGCTACGACGAAGGTATCCGCAAGGGTTTGGACACTTGTGAGAAATCAAACAAGGCTCAATGGGGTTCAAAGGCAAGCAAGCTCTGCGACCTGTTGATCTTTGGCAATCAGAAGCCGAGAGCGGAATTGGTGTCGTTCTTCGCGGAGAACAAGCAACCTGTTTGCGTCACGGGTGGCAAGTTTTTCAACTTTGGACTGACTACCCAACTTGGAGCCACGAAGTTTCAGGTGAAGTTTGGCCGCGATGGACGCCCTCGGGTTGCGGAAATTACCAAGTTCTTTGCGGTTTCAAAGGACGAGCAGGCGGCACTGAAAGACCAGATCGAGAAGAAGCACCCGTACCTGCACCTACGGGATGGTTCATCGGCAACGCCTCCATGGGGCGGATACGTCCGGTTCATCGACATCACGGGCAGCTATGAGTTGCGCGGACGCGAGGCACTGTTCACTCGATCAAACGCCGAACCTGACCAAGGCGCATGTGCCACAGCACCCCGCCAGATTTCAGTTCAATAAAGGGTCAAGCCATGAAAACCAAATTTCTCATCGCAATCGCATTCGTCACCAACCTCGCTACAGCCGCACCAGTAAGCGATTTGTCGGGAGGTCAAGTTGGCCGAATCGAATTCCAGTCGAGCACAGCACCCAACCGATACGAGTACGCCCGACTGAACTTGCAGAACACCAAGCAGGTAGCAGTCTTTGCCGACTTGCTGATGCCCAAGAACACCAACGGCAAAGTGCCCGCAGTGGTGTTGTCGCATGGAAGCGGTGGTGTTGAATCCGGCATGTACGACGTGTGGGCAAAGGAACTGAATGCCGCTGGCTACGCTGTGTTTATCCCCGACAGCTACAAGCCACGGGGCGTATCAGAAACCAACTCGAACCAAGACGCTGTGCCATACACAGCCCACATTGCCGATACCTTGAATGCGTTGAAGCTGTTGGCAACTCACCCGCAGATTGATGCAACCCGTATCTTCAACATGGGCTTCTCACGAGGTGGCTCAACGGCATTCGATACAGCCTGGCAGACATGGCAGCGACCTGTTGATACCAACGGCGTGAAATTTGCAGGCCATATCGCTTGGTATCCCGGCAACTGCAACCTGCGCTACCGCACCGACGACGTGGACAAAGCAACTGCTCCCATCTTTGTGCTGCTGGCCGACCGCGAACTTGAGGAAAGCGCAGATGTTGCTGTCTGCCGCCGTTGGTACGACGAACTGGCAGCCAAAGGCAACGCCATCACCTACAAAGAGTACAAAGGCGCACGGCACGGTTTCGATGGTCTGAACTTCTCTTACCGAGTGAACCCACGCACGTCGTCAGGCCGTAAGTGCGACATGGAAGTGTTCATGACCACAGTACGCGACGGCTCGCCCGGCAAAAACGGCAACGACTTCAAACTGAATCGCCCGATCAAAACGTTCCAAGACTTTGACAGCAGCGCCAAAGCCTGCCTTGAAAACGGAACAGTTCCCGGCAGCCGTGGCGGTGGCAATGCCCGTGAGGTACAAGCCGAATCCGTCAAAGACGTAATCAACTTTCTGAAAGGTCTTTGATATGAAACGAATATTTGCAATCATCGCAATCGCAGGCACCACATTGGCGGCAAATGCGGTTCCGCTTGCTGATCTGCGTTCTGGTCAGATAGGTCGTATCGAGTTTTCCTCGGTCACGGTTCCAGACCTTTGGCAATATGCCCGCCGCAACACCCAAAACTCTAAGAGCGTCAACGTGTTTGGCGATCTACTGATGCCAAAGGATGCCAATGGCAAAGTGCCTGCTGTGGTCTATTCGCACGGTAGCACTGGTGTCACTCCAGCAGCATTCGACGTGTGGGCAAAAGAACTGAACAATGCAGGTATTGCCTTGTTCGTGGTTGACAGCTACAAACCTCGCGGCATCACCGAGACACAGACTAATCAGGGTCAACTGAGTCCAGCGTCACAGGTTGCCGACGCACTGAATGCTGTCAAGCTGCTGGTAACTCACCCGCAAATCGACGGTACTCGCATCTACAACATGGGGTTCTCTCGGGGCGGCTCGATTGCTTTTTACACCGCATGGCCGATGTACCAGCGGCCAGTCGAAACGGCGGGAGCCAAGTTCGCTGGACACATTGCCGTTTATCCCGGTGTCTGTGAAATTCGCTACCGGGCAGATACCACGGACAAAGCCACTGCACCAATTTTTGTTGCTTTAGGCACCAAGGATGTCAGTACCAACGAGGCCACATGCAAGCAGTACATGAGTGATGTGGCGGCGGCTGGCAATTCTGTGACGGTCAAAACATACGAGGGGGCGTACCACGGTTGGGACACGCTGAACCGTTTCGGGTATTTTCAGAACAGCCACACAAGTTTTGACTGCAACATGGAACTCCAAATGACCGATAAACCCGGCGGTGGAGTAGGGCAGAGCGCCAAAGACCTGAAAGCTGACAAAGCCATCAACAGCTACGATGAGTGGTATGCGTCGGTCAAGTCGTGCATGAAGCACATTCCTATGAGCTATGGCGGTGACGACAAGCAGCGTGCCGCGTTGGTCAGGGACGTGCTGGAATTCATCCGAGCCAAGTAGCCTGCTCAGACGCTGCTGGACGGCAGTGCATGTTGCTGCTGAATTTCTGCGATGATTGTTGTTTTGACGGTAGCCATGACGGTAAAGCCGTTTTCCCACCCAAAAGCGCCATGTGCAAAAAACACCATCACCGTTCATTGCCGTCCAACTCACCAAAACGGTTGACAATTGAGTGGGAGTAAGTCCCACACAGCAAACGGCCTACAATCGAAGGCTGTTTGCAAGCACCCGTTTTGGGTTTGATTTTTAAATTAGAGAACACTGAGTACATGGCAAAAGAAGAAATGATCGAAATGAAGGGTGTCGTGACCGAGGTCTTGCCCGACTCTCGCTACCGCGTCACCCTGGAAAACGGTCACTCACTGATCGCATACACCGCCGGCAAAATGCGCCTGCACCGCATCCGCATCATCGAAGGCGATAAAGTGACGGTCGAACTGTCCCCCTACGACATGAACAAAGCCCGTGTGACTTTCCGTCACATCGAAGGCAAGGCCCCAGGCCCTGCTGTCAAGCGTCGTTTCTAAACCGATCTGCGGTCATTTGGCGTGTACCTGCCCCCGCAGTTCAATGCCAAAGATGAGGCTCACGCGCTCGCTCTCATGCGGGCGCATCCGTTTGCGAACCTCATCAGCGTGGATGACGATGGCTTTCCGTTTGTCACGCACTTACCCTTTCATTTGACGCAACACAAGGGTCAGCACATGCTGCTGGGCCATTGTGCTAAACCCAATCCCCATTGGCGCTATCTACGTGCGCGTCCGCAAGCTTTGGTGACATTCATGGGGCCGCACGCCTACATGTCACCCACGGTGTATCCAGACCTGACACGGGTTCCCACTTGGAGCTATCTGGCTGTGCATGCCAAAGTGGAGGCAACGTTGCTCGACGATGTCGAAGCCAAAGACCGCTTGCTCAAACAACTCATCAACGACCATGAGCCCGTTTATGCGAAGCAATGGCAAGAACTAGGCGAAGACTACCAACACAAGATGCTCAATGGCATCGTGGCGTTTGAGTTGCGCATCACCGAGCTGCAATGCAAACTCAAACTCAACCAACACAGGCCTGAATCACACACGGTCATGCATGCTGCGTATGCACAAGGCTCGCCCGACGAGCAGGCGTTGGCGCAATGGATGGTGACGCTGGGAATGGTTCAGCCATGACACAACAACACTCGCCTGAAGACATTGGCTTTATGCAGTTGGCTTTGCGCCAAGCGCAAGCGGCTGCGAACTTGGGTGAAGTGCCTGTTGGTGCGGTGGTGGTGAGGGCAGGGCAAGTGATTGCAAGCGGTCATAACGCGCCCTTGGCCAGTCGCGATCCCACAGCACACGCGGAAGTCAATGCCATGCGTGCGGCCGCACAAGCATTGGGCAACTATCGGCTGGATGATTGCACTTTGTACATCACGCTAGAGCCGTGCGCCATGTGCAGCGGTGCAGCACTGCATGCGCGTTTCAAGCGCGTGGTGTTTGGTGCAACAGAGCCTAAAACAGGGGCGGCGGGCTCAGTGCTGAACCTGTTTGCGCACGAACAACTCAACCACCAAACCCAAGTGACTGGGGGGGTGCTTGCTGCTGAATGTGCACAAGTGCTACAAGACTTTTTTGAACAACGTCGTGCGCAGCAGCAGCTCATCAAAGTGCCCTTGCGCGAAGATGCCTTGCGCACCCCCGACCAGGCTTTTGCGGGGCTTGATCTGCCCTTTGCTCTGTCGCACTTCACCTCTGATTTACCTGCCTTGGCAGGTTTGCGCTTGCACTGGTTTGACAACCGCGCTCAGGACTTACAAGCTGCGCCGCATATTTACCTTCACGGACCAGATGGCTGGAGCGTGCAATACGCAGCGCAGTTGAAATCCAGCGAGCCTGTGATTGCTTTGGATTTACCCGGATTCGGTCTTTCAGACAAACCCAAAAAGGTCGCCACACATCGCCTAGCTTGGCACATGCAAGTGTTGCGCGAGTTCATCGCCAATCTGCAACCAGCACCAACGGCCTTGTATGCCCCGCGTGTCATGGCTCCTTTGTTGGCTGATCTTCAACTTCCTATTAGTTGGGTTGAGATGCAACCATTGCCGTCTGCTTTACGCAATGCGCCTTACCCAGACCGAGGCCATCTGGCTGGTCCTCGCGCATTAAGCACGTTATTGGCCGTCACGTGAGACAAGCGACAATGAGCGCATGGCTCATATTTACATCTATTCCCCCAGCGGCGCGGTGCGCGACAAAGCAGCTTTTAAACGTGGTGTTGCACGCCTCAAAAAACTAGGCCATGAGGTCGAGCTAGACCCTGACGCACTCAGCAGCCACACCCGTTTTGCGGGAGATGATGCAACCCGACTGGCCGCGATTCACCGTGCTGCTGAAAGTGGTGCAGATGTGGCGCTGATCACGCGTGGCGGCTATGGCTTGACGCGCATCTTGCCTGACATTAAATACAAACAAGTGGCAAAAGCCATCGCTAAAGGTACGCAGTTTGTAGGCCTGAGCGATTTCACAGCCTTTCAAAATGCTTTGTTGGCTAAAACCGGTGCTGTCACATGGGCTGGCCCAGCTTTGGGTGAAGACTTTGGTGCTGAAACCCCAGATGACATCATGGAAGCCTGCTTTGACGACATGGTCAGCGGGCAGGGTGAGGGCGCAGGCTGGCATTTCTCCTCGGCATGTGTCGCTGCCAACATCAAGCGTCGCCCCGGCGTGTGGGCCCATGATGCGGTGCTATGGGGTGGCAATTTGGCCGTGTTGGTTTCGTTGCTAGGAACACCCTATTTCCCACAAATTAAAAATGGAGTGCTGTTCGTCGAAGACATTGGCGAACACCCGTATCGCATTGAACGCATGCTCACCCAACTGCTGCATGCCGGTGTGTTGGGGCAGCAAAAAGCGATTGTGTTTGGCCAGTTCAGCAACTACAAACTCACCCCGCACGACAAAGGCTTCAAGTTGCAAAGCGTCGTTGACTGGTTGCGCACACAGATCAAAACGCCTGTGCTGACTGATTTACCGTTTGGTCATGTAGCTACCAAGCTCTGTTTGCCTGTGGGTCAACAGATTGACCTGGTGGTTGAAGAACGCGATGCTTTGTTACTTTGGGCGCATGAAGGACATTGATTTAAATTTACTTTAATTTGATACGATGTATATTATGTAAAGTTAATACACCGTCCTCCATTGCATCAGTGCAAGCCTTATTCCATAATGAACCAAGTCACTTTGGTTTTTCATTGAAGGAGGCGTTATGTACAAACCATCCAATGCCCGCCAGGCAGCTCTTGCCTTCGTTGTGGGAATTTTCACTGCTGGATGGGTGCAAGCTCAACCTGCACCTTCATCCCAAACGCAGTACGTGGCCGACAGCAAACTCGCCACGACGCGTTACAAGGAAGATCAAAAACTTTGCAACAGTGAGCCAACGGCTGCCAGCCGAATGCAGTGCAAGCGCGATGCAAAGACCGAGTACGACAATGCCATGGCAAGTGCTAAAACGCGCATGGGCGGCAATGTCGCTACCGCCACGTCAACTACCAGTTGTTCGGATTGTGCGCAAGTGGTTGCCGTGAGTCAGACCGAAAAGGCAGGCGAAGGCAGCGCTGTAGGCATGATCACCGGTGGCGTTGTGGGAGCTGTCTTAGGCCATCAATTGGGTGGAGGTTTGGGCAAGGACTTGGCCACTGTCGCTGGGGCCGCCGGTGGCGCATACGCAGGCAAAGAGATCGAAAAACGCGCCAACACCCACAAAGTGTGGACAGTCACCGTCAAAATGCCCAATGGACACACGTCGAATTTTGAATACGCCAGCCATCCTGGATACCGAGTGGGTGACATGGTTCGGGTAGAGAACAACCAACTCTCAAGGCCTTGACACGCACACTTGCTTCAGTGCCTCTCGGCGACTTCTGACAAACGCCGATTAAAGGTTACTCTTTGATTGGGTTTTGGATATACCAAGACTCAGTGAATGCACGAATGTAGAAAGCACTTTGCTCGTGATCCATGTGCAAAGCCAGATCTAACGCAGTGGCGTTGCCATCATTCGCCAGCGTGGGGTCTGCCCCCTCCTCAAGCAACAATTTCACAGCCAGTGGCGTACCCGAATAAGCAGCCATCATCAATGGTGTTGTGCCATTGGCTGATTCACTGTCGACATAGGCATCGTGCGCAAGCAGCAATCGCATCATGTCTCGGTGACCGCGGGTTGCCGCGTAGTGCAGCGGTGTCCAGCCTTGGCGGTTGACATCTGCGCCGCGTTGAATCAAGACCTCTGCAACTTCTAATTGGTTGTTGATGGCGGCCAGCATCAATGGGGTCTCACCCAAACTGTTCGCAAATTCCACTTTGGTTTTGGGATGCTTCGCCAGTAGCAAAGCTGATTTAGGGGATTCAGACTGAATTGCCACTATAAGGCCCGGAACACCTTTTTCGTTGGGTGTATTTGGGTCAAAACCACGGGCTAAAAGCTCTTGCACAACTTCGGGTCGGTCAAAATGAAGCGCCGAGAAAAAATCGCCATATGAACCGGCATTGGATAAAGAATATCCAATAAAAACATATAGATAAATAAAATACTTAAAGTACTTTGTCATTTCAAAACAGCGCTGAAAAGTTGGTCAAAGTTGTGGCTCGTCGCCTGTGCAACGGCTTCCACAGTCATTCCCTTGATCTGTGCAATTTGCTGCGCGACAAAAGGCACATAAGACGGGTTGTTGGTCTTACCCCGATGCGGCACAGGTGCTAAGTAAGGACTGTCCGTTTCGATCAGGATCCGATCCATTGGCACAAACTGCGCAACGTCACGCAAATCTTGGGCATTTTTGAAGGTCAAGATGCCAGAAAACGAAATGTACAAACCAAGGTCCAAGCCCGCACGGGCCACATCTGCGGTCTCGGTGAAGCAATGAAATACGCCCCCTGCACTACCTGCTGAACCGTCCTCGCCCTGCTCTTTCAAAATGGCCACCGTGTCGGCCGATGAGCTGCGGGTGTGAATGACCAAAGGCAACTGGGTTTGTTGCGCGGCTTGGATGTGCACGCGAAAGCGATTGCGCTGCCATTCCATATCGGCCACAGTGCGCTCACCCAAGCGGTAATAGTCAAGACCAGTTTCGCCAATGCCCACCACTTTTGGGAGTTTGGCAAGGGTCAGCAAGTCATCCAGCGTTGGCTCTTGCACCCCTTCGTTGTCCGGATGTACCCCCACAGTGGCCCAGAAATTGTCGAACTGCGTGGCCAATGCGTGCACTTCCGGAAAGCGCTCTAAGGTGGTGCTGATGACCAAAGCGCGTGTGACATGGGCCTTGGCCATGTCTTCGCGGATGGTGTGGATGTTTTCAGCAAGCTCTGGAAAGTTCAGATGGCAATGGGAGTCGGTGAACATGTGTCTAGGTACGGAAAAAACGTTTTTATTTGGCGCGCAAAGCAGTTTGTGCTCCGGCAACCAAGGCCTCAAACATCAAGCCTGCGTTGTACGGATGCTCAGATGTGCGTGCGGCATCCATCAAGTCCTTCGACCATTGCGTGAGCGAGTTCACGGTACCCGTGTCAGGTAAATCAGCAGGGAGAAAAAAGCGCGGCTCCCCCCCTGTGCGTTGAGCGAGCAAGTCGTGACAAAGTTTTTGCAGCATGGCGATGGCTTGCGAGGGCGTGGCATCAGACACGGCCGCTACATCACCGCGTGACACAGCTTTGGGTAAAGCAGCCCAGTGGGCTGCTTTGAGACCGTTGTTAGCCAAGTTCAGTGCATCTTCAGGACGGCCCCCCGCGGCGCGCAGCAGCACGGCCGCATCGCTGGCGGGTACGCCTTGGGTGTGCAGCCAAGCCAAAGCTTCAGCTTCAGTCGGCCAGACCATGGTGTGTGTTTGGCATCGGCTGCGAATGGTTGGCAGCAGTTGGTGTGCGGCTTCGCTAGCCAAAACAAATCGACATTCGCCCGGTGGTTCTTCCAGCGTTTTCAAGATGGTATTCGCCGTGACGTGGTTCATGCGCTCGGCGGGATAGACAAATACCACTTTGGTAGAGCCACCTGAACGGGTTTGCTGGCTGAAACTCACCATGTCGCGCGCAGCTTCGACACGAATTTCTTTGCTGGGCTTGCGCTTTTTGTCATCGAGGTCTTTTTGCGTTTTTTCGTCCAACGGCCAATTCAGCTCTAGCGCCAAGGTTTCGGGCATCAGGCTACACAGATCAGCATGGGTGCGCACATCAACGGCGTGGCAGCTGCGGCATTGGTGACAAGCGCCTTGGGTCGTAGGTGCTTCGCACAGCCAAGCCCGAGCCAACTCAAGTCCTAAGGTATATTGACCCAAGCCCGATGGACCTTGCAGCAGCCACGCATGACCGCGTCGCTCTAGCAGCGTGGTGAGCTGGCCTTGTAGCCAAGGGCTCAACACGGGGCGTTGTTGTTGCGTGGTGTCGCTCATGTGGCGCTAGCGTTTAACCAGCCGCGTTGCACAAACTGCTGGTGCAGTTGCTGCCAAACGGCTTCCCGCGTTTGGGCCGCGTCTAAGCGCACAAAGCGTTGGACATCTGCTTCGGCGCGGTGCGCATAGCCATCGGACACTTTTTGGAAGAACTCAACAGGTTGTGCTTCAAAACGGTCAGGCACACGCGCACCGGCCAAACGCACGGCGGCAATGGCAGGGTCAAGCTCAAACCACACGGTCACATCGGGTTGGCGCAGGCCGTGCGCGTTGGTTTGCACCCATTGTTCAAGTTGCTGTAGCACGGCCAAATCAAAACCACGGCCACTGCCTTGGTAAGCAAATGTGGCATCGGTGAAACGGTCACACAACACCACATCGCCACGCGCCAAAGCGGGCTCAATCACGTGTTGCAAATGGTCACGGCGCGCCGCAAAGATGAGCAGCGCTTCGGTCAGGGAGTCCATCGCGTCATGCAGCACCATCTCACGCAGTTTTTCGGCCAACGGTGTGCCGCCGGGTTCGCGGGTGAGCGTGACTTGGCGGCCTTGCGCTTTGAATGCGGCAGCCAAGCCATCGATGTGCGTGGACTTGCCCGCACCGTCGATGCCTTCAAAACTGATAAACAGACCTGTTTTTGTCATAGCCCGCTATTTTGCCTGTCGTTGGTAACGATTCACGGCTGCGTTGTGCGCCTCCAGCGTGGCGCTGAAATGGCTGGTGCCATCACCTTTGGCCACAAAGTACAACGCATCGCTGTTGGCCGGTTGCACAGCAGCTTTGAGCGCGTTGCGTCCGGGCATGGCAATGGGCGTGGGTGGTAAGCCTTTGCGCGTGTAGGTGTTCCAAGGGTGGTCGGTGCGCAGATCGGCGCGGCGCAAATTGCCATCGAAGTTATCAAACATCCCGTAAATCACGGTTGGATCGGTTTGCAGCGGCATGCCAATGGCCAAACGGTTGTGAAACACGCGGCTGATGGTGGTGCGGTCGCTTTCGCGTCCTGTTTCCTTCTCGACGATGCTGGCCAAAATCAAGGCTTCTTCTGGTGTTTTCACTTGAATGTCGTTGCCGCGCAGCCTCCATGCGGCGGCAAGTTGTTTGTTCATTGCTTTAGCCGCACGCGCCATCACATGTAGCTCGGAAGTGCCTTTGCCATAGGTGTAGGTGTCAGGAAAAAAACGCCCTTCTGGTGCGACACCGGCCATGTCGAGTTTGGCCATGAGTTCTTCATCGCTGAGGTTTTTGGTGTCGTGTTTCAGGCCTTCAGCCTTGGCCAAAGCACTGCGGAATTGGCGAAATGTCCAACCATCAATCAAGCTGATGGCTTTGAGGCTTTCTTCGCCACGGGTGAGTTTGCGCAGCAAATCGAGTGGCGTGTTGCCTTGGCTCAGCTCGTAGCTACCGGCGCGCAGTTTGCGCGACTGGCCACTGGCGCGAAAAAATGCATACAAAACAACAGGCTGCACGTCTACGCCTGCATCAGCCACGGCTTGGGCAATCTCACGCACGGGCGTTTGGGGCTCAATGGGCAAGTCCACCGTGTGCGTTGGCATAGACAATGGTGTCAACACCCACCAGCCCGACGCGGCCACCCCTAACAAGGCCAGAGTCAAGGCCATCCAAAAGATTTGTTTGATGCGTTTCATGAAGCGGGCATGATAATTCACCTATGTCTTTGAACACCTTTTCCCCCTCCATGCCCCTGAACGGGATTGCTCCCCTGCCCCACCTTGGCATCATCCGCGCCGTCGGGGCTGACGCGGCCAATTTTTTGCACAACCAACTCACCAACGATGTCTTGCTGATGAAAGACGGCGAGTGTCGCCTTGCCGCGTTTTGCAACGCCAAAGGACGCATGCAAGCGAGCTTTGTGGTTTACAAGCGATCAGCGGAAGAACTGCTGCTGATTTGTCGCAAAGACTTGATTGCTCAAACCGTCAAGCGCCTGTCCATGTTTGTGCTGCGTGCCAAAGCCAAATTGAGCGATGCAAGTGACGAGTTTCAGTTGCGGGGCTTAGCAGGCGATGCTGTGACTCAGGCGCTGGGCGGCGCATCGTTTGACGGCTTGTCAATCGCCCCTTGGCAGCGTCATGCAGTGGGTGCAGCCGATGTGCTGACGCTTTATCCTGCTTTAGGCCAACCTCGCGCTTTTTGGCTCGCGCCCAAAGATGCGAAAGCACCCGCTGGACAGCTGTTGAGTGCGGAGTTATGGCAGGTGGGTGAAGTCATGAGCGGCATTGCATGGGTGGAACTCGCCACCTTCGAAGCCTTTGTGCCGCAAATGCTCAACTACGAATCGGTGGATGGGGTCAACTTCAAAAAAGGCTGTTATCCCGGCCAAGAAGTGGTGGCCCGCAGCCAGTTCCGTGGCATCTTAAAACGCCGAGCCTTCATCGTTCAAAGCACTGTGCCGATGAGCGCTGGCCAAGAGGTATTTTCCAGCTTAGATGCCACACAACCTTGTGGTTTGGTGGCGCAGACGGCCAGTGATGGTGCTAACCATGTGGCCGTGGTGGAACTGCAGCTGAGTTCAACTGAAAACAGTACTTTGTCTTTGGGTGCGGCAGAGGGGCCCGTGCTGAACCTGCTGCCGTTGCCTTACGTGTTGCGCGACGATATTTGATGCTGCTTGTGGCTTAGAAGCGCACGCCTGCCTTCAAACCCACAGATGTATTTTTGCCCGTGCGGTCGTACTCGGCAGAAAGATTCACCAACAGCACATTCCAACTGACGCCAACAAATGATTTGCTTTGCGTAAAACTCTCGTTGCTCTTGCCCGTCGCTTTGGCGCTTGAGTAAACCGTGCCTACACCCAAGTAAGGCGTCACGCCAAAAAAGCCTTTGGAAATCAACACGTCAAAACCTGTGTTGTTCAGCTCCATCTGTGACACACCAGCCATCCGGCTGTGGCTAGCACGCAAGGCAATTGCTGGCACGATGGCGTTGCCTTCTAGCAAAGCGTATTTCGCGTGGATACCAGCGGCCGACACATTGGTCGAAGAGACTTTCGACACAAAGCCACCGATATCTAAACCACTGGACAAGCCTTTGCTGACCGACAACTTGGTTTGCACCAGGTTGTCAGGGTTGTTACCGCTCACGGTTTGCCAAACTGAGCCAGCTTGTGTTTTTGTGATGGCGGTTGATGCGTTCACATCAAAACCAACCAAGCCCAATGGCGCTGCTGGCTCAATGGCTTTGGTGCTGGTTGCCGCCGCCAAGTCTTTGCTCAAGGCAACAAACTCAGCTTGGCTAATCGCGCTGAAGTTATTGAGATCTCCTGCTGTAGCTTGGATGCTGAATGTCAAAGAAGTCGCGATTGCCAATGTAACGGTTAGCAAACTGTGAGCGTTTTTCATTAAGGTGTGTTTCGTAAAGTTTTAAATCTGCATATTTTCACACGGTTGCAGATACGCTTAAACCAAGCTCAAACGCATCTCCACATGCGGTATGCCCACTTCATCAAACGGCTGACCCACAACCTTGAATCCGTGGACCGCATAAAAAGCTTCTGCGGTGCGCTGCGCACTGAGGCGTATTTCTTTGTGGCCGCATCGACGGGCTTCTCGCAGCAAGGTTTGTAGCAAACGTGCGCCGTAGCCTTTGCCACGCGCCTCACGCAACACAGCCATGCGCCCTACTTTGGCCACGCTGGCTGAGGGTTGCAGCAAGCGTGCATTGCCCAACGGTTTGCCATTCACATCAAACAACACCGCGTGCAGCGCGGTGGCATCTAGCGCATCCCATTCGTCTTCGGGAGCGATGCCTTGTTCTTGCACAAACACGGCCGTGCGTACCGCTTGCGCAGCCGCTTGCATGTGGGGCCACTGCCCCATCTCGATGTAGGTCATGTGCGACACATCACCAACCAAACGCATGCCGCAAAGCACGTGCCGCATCCGCATGTGCAGTGAGCGCCTCGGGAATGACGCGGCCCATTTGAATAAAGCTGTGCACCACGCCTTTGTAAATTTCAAGATCAACCGACACACCGCTCAGGCGCAAGTGATCAGCATAGGCCACACCTTCATCAACCAACGGGTCACATTCGGCCAAACCCAGCCATGCGGGAGCGACTCCCGAGGTATCCGCTAACAAAGGCGAAAAGCGTAGGTCATGGCGATCTGCTGAGTTGGGCATGTAGTGGTTGTAAAAATACTCAATGCTGGCTTTCTCCAACAAAAAGCCTTTTTCAAACGTGTGGGCTGAGAGCATGTGTTCAGGCGAGCAACCGGGGTAAAACATGAGCTGTAGCTTCAGTGCAATGCCTGCATCCCGCGCTGCAATAGCTGTGGCCGCGGTCAATGTGCCACCGGCGCTGTCACCGCCAATGGCGATGCGGGTGGCATCTAGCCCAAGGTTCGTGGCGTTGTTGGCCAACCATTGCAGTGCATCGAACGCGTCGTTGTGTGCGGTGGGGAATGTGTGCTCAGGAGCCAAACGATAGTCGAGCGACATCACAGCACAATGGGCTAAGTGCGCCAAGTGTTTGCACAGCGCCTCGTGCGTTTCAGGGCTACCCACGGTAAAGCCGCCGCCATGAAAGTACAGCAGCACGGGCAAGTTGGGTGTGGCGTGTTCAGCCCACAGCTTGGCGCGCAACATTGCGCCATCGCGGGTGGGAATGTGCAGCGTGTCATCACGCGCCATTTTTTGTGCGTTCACCTCTAGCACCCCCGCACCTAAGGCGTAGGCCTGTTTGGCTTGATCAGGTGTCAGCAATGCCATAGGCGGGCGACCTACTTTGGCGATGGCATGCAACACATCGCGCATCGCAGGTGTCAATAGACTTTGTGGGTTACGTGGATGACTCATCTGGGTTTGCTTTTGTATGGATCGCGAACGACTGTAAACCGCTCAACTGTTGGTCAAGCGAGAACGACACCAGCATTGCGACCGACATCAGCGACACCACCGCATTGGTGTTGGCATCGCGAGACACGGCATCGTCAAGGCGAAGTTTCAGATATCGGTTGACGGTTTGCACTTCGCTGTACATGCGGCTGAGGCTGTCGAGCGTGAAATCGGGTGTCCCGCCTTGTTGGCCCTTGAAGTATTGGCCTAAGAAATAAGCGCCAACCATGCGAAACAAGGTTTCTTCCACTGTGGCAAAAGGCATGTGCAAGCGCCCAGGCCCTTTCATCTGTGACAGCACGGGACAGGCACTGGTGGCCAGTGTCAGCCCCAGAAGAGACTGCAAGGCCGTTTGCACATCGGTGCGTTTGCTGTGCTGGCGGTCACCGATTTGCACATCGACCTGCACCTGTGCATGAGAGTCCACATGGCAAAAGGTATCCACGATGTGCTCGATGTCCACTGCGGCAGGGCAATGGCGTTCAGTACTGGCCGCTAAAGGACAGTTGGGGCACTGGTGGTGCGACAACGTGGTCCAAAAAGGTGACGTAGCGGTGTGCTCTTCTGTGGACAGGCGTTCGGTGTCCACCGTGAACATGAGCGGTTCTGCTTTTTCTAACGACAACTTGTACGCAATGACCGGCATATAGAAAAGCTTCGAAGTGGTATTTTTGAAAAAATGCTTTTTATTATCTGAGAGATGTGCGGTATTCGGCCCACAGGGTTGGGTTCTTCACGGTGATCTGACCGACAACCGACGCGTGAGGCATCGCGAGTCCTTAAAGAGGGTGGACATCCGTCATGTTGGGAGAAGCCAACCACTCTGCAAACTCTTGGGCCAACTGATCACTCGCACTCACGGCGACTTTCCAAACTTTCACACGGCCTTCGAAATCTGAGGCGTAAGTCATGAAGTCGCTTCGGTCTGGCAACTTGCCGTTGGGCAAGGTGTTGACCCACTCGGGATTGGGCGCCAAGACGATGGCGTTGTCTAAAAACGGGGTGAACGTGTGCCGCCACTTCAGGGCCTTGTCTAGCCAGCCGGGCACCACGGCTTTTTGAAAGTGGGGGTACAACACCAAACCTTTGTAGTTGAGGTGTAAGTGGTAGTCGGTAATGCCGCCGTCCCAATACGCGCCGGTGGGGGCATCGGGTATGTCATGTACAGCTTGCAGCACAAATGGGATGGCGCAACTGGCTTGTAATGCGGCCATGAAGTTGCGCTCAGTCAATGCCATGTGTTGGGTGGCAAAGTCACTTGTCTCAAACGGCAAGTGACCGCGGCTAGAAAACACCACACGCTCTAGCCACGCGCCCATGGCTTTGCGCTGGACGGCGTTGCACACATACGCCCCCGCATAGCCCAAGGGTGTCAGCAACGGGTGCTCGCGATGCAAGAGGTGTTTACCGCGTGACGTCACCATATGCAGGCGGTAGCGCGGGTTGTTCAACACTTCGCCAATGCGACCACCGTAAAAAGCATTCAGACTTTTGCCAAACTCATCGCTCACCTGTTTTGCACTGGGCCGCTTTTGGCCGGTGGGCGTTTTGTAGTGTTGGTGAATGTAGTTGTGCGACAAGCGCTCAAAGCCTTGCACGGGATTGTCCAAACATGCCGTGGCCATGCGCCAAGCGCCGATGGATGCGCCTACCAAGTCAATAGGCTGCGCGCTTTGGGGCAACCATTCGCCAAACAGAAAGCGGTCGAGTGGCCCCAAGATCAACCCTTTGGGACCACCCGCCGCAGCGGGGATAACACCGATGTGTTTCGGCTTGAGCCCGTTGTGTTGAATATGGGCCCGTGCTTTGGGGCCAGCGTAAATGCGCAGGGCTTTCAACGCTCGGCCCTTCGCTTTACTTCTTCAACCCTTGCAGCTTCGCAAATGCAGAAGCCATGGCAGAACCCGCCGCCGCTTGCGGTGGCGCGGTGTAGCCACTGTTGTAGCTGCCACCGCCACGTTGGCGGTTATCGCGCCCAGCGTGTTCAAAGCGGTTGTCGCGTGGGCCGTCTTTGCGAGTGGGCGCTGTGTCTAGCTTCATGGTCAGACTGATGCGTTTGCGCGCCACATCCACTTCCAGCACTTTGACTTTGATGATGTCGCCCGTCTTCACCACTTCGCGCGCGTCGGTGATGAACTTGTTGCTGAGCTGGCTGACGTGAATCAAGCCGTCTTGGTGCACGCCCAAGTCGACAAATGCGCCAAAGGCAGCCACGTTGCTCACCGTGCCCTCAAGCACCATGTCGACCTTCAAGTCTTTGATGTCTTCCACACCGTCTTGCAACTTGGCCACTTTGAAATCGGGACGTGGGTCGCGGCCTGGCTTTTCGAGTTCGCTCAAGATGTCTTTGACGGTGATGACCCCTACGGTGTCGTTGGCAAACAGCTCGGGTTTCAATGTTTTGAGCATGTCAGCGCGGCCCATCAGCTCGGCCACGGGTTTGCCTGTTTGCGCCATGATGCGCTCCACCACGGGGTAGGTTTCGGGGTGAACCGCTGTCATGTCCAATGGGTTATCACCATCGCGGATACGCAAGAAGCCCGCGCTTTGCTCGAACGTCTTAGCACCTAAGCCTGTGACTTTGAGCAACTGTTGGCGGTTGGCAAATGCACCATTGGCTTCGCGCCAACGCACCACGGCTTTGGCGGTGGTTGTGCTCAAGCCAGACACGCGGGTGAGCAACGGTACGCTGGCCGTGTTGAGGTCAACGCCCACTTTGTTCACGCAGTCTTCCACCACAGCCTCGAGGGTACGGGCGAGTTCGCTTTGGTTCACATCGTGTTGGTACTGGCCCACGCCGATGGATTTAGGATCGATCTTCACCAGTTCGGCCAAGGGGTCTTGCAAACGGCGCGCAATGCTGGCGGCGCCGCGCAGACTCACGTCCACATCGGGCATTTCTTGGCTGGCGTATTCACTGGCGCTGTAGACCGACGCACCCGCTTCGCTGACCACCACTTTGTCAATCACCTTGCTTGCGTCGTTCTTGGCTTCGTTATGTTTGGCCATGAGTTTGATGAGTTCGCCTGCCAGTTTGTCAGTCTCGCGGCTGGCCGTGCCGTTGCCAATGGCAATCAGGTTCACGCCGTGTTTTTCGGCCAGTTTGGCCAAGGTGTAGAGCGAGCCGTCCCAATCTTTACGGGGCTCGTGCGGATACACGGTCGATGTCTCTACCAGCTTGCCCGTCGCATCCACCACGGCCACTTTCACGCCAGTACGGATGCCTGGGTCCAACCCCATCACCACGCGTGGGCCAGCAGGCGCAGCCAGCAGCAAATCACGCAGGTTATCAGCAAACACTTTGATGGCGACTTTTTCGGCCTCTTCACGCAGGCGTGTGAACAAATCACGCTCGGTGGACAGACTCAGCTTCACCCGCCAAGTCCATGCCACGCATTTGCGAATCAGGTCGTCCCCTGCCCTGTTGGAATGGCTCCAGCCGAGGTGCAAGGCAATCTTGCCTTCGGCCAAGCTGGGCTTGCCCGGTTCAGGCTCGACCGGCAACACCAGTTTGGCATCCAACATTTCCAGGGCTCGACCACGGAACACCGCCAATGCGCGGTGGCTGGGCACGCGGCCAATGGGTTCGTCATAGTCAAAGTAGTCACGAAACTTTGCCACATCGGGGTTGTTTTCGTCTTTGCCTGCCGCCAGCTTGCTGCGAAACAAGCCTTCAGTCCATAACCATTCGCGCAGACCTTGTACCAATGCGGCATCTTCGGCCCAACGTTCGCTCAAAAGGTCACGCACGCCGTCCAACACGGCAGCGACTGTGCTGAAGTCTGCGCCTTCAATCTTGCCCGTAGGCAAAACGAATGCCTCAGCTTCTAAGTTGGGATTGAGCGTGGGGTCTGCAAACAGTTTGTCAGCCAACGGCTCCAAACCTGCTTCTTTGGCAATCATGCCTTTGGTGCGACGCTTGGGTTTGAAAGGCAAGTAAATGTCTTCCAGCTCTTGCTTGGTCGGCGCAGCCTCAATCGCAGCCAGCAGATCGGGCGTGAGCTTGCCTTGGTCTTGGATGCTTTTGATGACAGTAGCACGTCGATCTTCCAGCTCGCGCAGATAGCTCAGACGTGCTTCGAGTTCACGCAGTTGAATGTCGTCTAAGCCGCCCGTGACCTCTTTGCGGTAACGCGCAATGAAAGGTACGGTCGCGCCACCGTCGAGCAATTCGACAGCTGATCGCACTTGGGCTTCGGAGATTTTGATTTCGTTGGCGAGTTGCCGAGTGATTTTTTGCATTGTTGGATGAGTTTTGGCAAAGCGCAGAAGTTTGCCATAAGCAAACTTAAGGGTGTCCATCGAAAAGATGTTACGACTTGCTTAAAAAGTGCAGCGTCAAACTTTTTTGCAGCCCGTCATAACAAATACATTTAGGTTCATTTTTCAATTCAAATTTTCGACATTGAAAACTTGTCGATTTACTTTTGAATTAAGCATGTAGAAAAAGCGAACTTAGGTAGATATTGTCGTAGTGTTGGCAAAAAAATATCATCCACCACATGAATTTCAATCTGTATCCAAAAACCACGCACATCATGAAAATGATGATGGTGTGGCTTTGCGCCAGTTTGACAGGTTGTGCGGTGGTGAGCCAAACGGAATACGCTGACTTCAAACCCATGCCAAGGGACGCACGCGTGATGAACGACATCAAATTGACGTGGGAAGTTCGCGAGGATGTTGGTGAATATTGCTCTAAATCACAAAAAAAGAACGGTCATCTACAAGGTGTCCAGCCACTCGCCTGCGCAATTTGGTCGCCAACGAAAAATGAATGCAAAGTCGTCACAGGCCCCAACCCCAACCATTTGGTGCTTGGACATGAGGTGCGCCATTGCTTTGAAGGGCATTTCCACCCCTAACCTGTTTTAGTCCGTCGAAATTTAATGCGGCAACAGGTAATTTCGTTCGGCTCAATAAGCGTTAAATTTATTTAAATTTAACTCATTAACGATATCAAAAATAAACCAAAATAACTACCTTGTTGATTCACAAACAGGAGTTAAAAATGAAACGATACAGTGCTGAATTTTTAGGCACGTTTTGGTTGGTCTTGGGCGGCTGCGGTAGCGCAGTCTTAGCTGCGACGTTTCCGGGCGTTGGTATTGGCTTGCACGGTGTATCACTTGCATTCGGCCTAACCGTCTTAACCATGGCTTTTGCTATTGGCCATATTTCCGGATGCCATCTTAATCCCGCAGTGTCGGTGGGCTTGTGGGCTGCTGGCCGCTTTCCTAGTGGGCAATTGTTGCCTTATATCGTGTCACAAGTGCTAGGTGCCATTGCAGGTGCCGCCGTGTTGTATGTGATTGCTTCAGGAAAAGCAGATTTCAATGTGACCGCAGGTTTTGCATCAAACGGCTTTGGTGAACACTCCCCAGGCGGTTACAGCATGAAGGCTGCACTGGTGTGCGAAATAGTCATGACTGCCTTTTTCTTGCTGGTGATCTTGGGTTCTACCGATAAAAAAGCCGCTGGAGGCTTTGCACCGATCTCCATTGGGTTGGCGTTGACCTTGATTCACTTGATCAGTATTCCTGTTACCAACACATCGGTTAACCCCGCACGCAGCACCGGCGTGGCCTTGTTTGTGGGCGACTGGGCTGTATCGCAGCTGTGGCTATTCTGGTTGGCCCCAATTGTGGGAGCGCTGATCGGTGCGCAGGCTTACCGTTTGATTTCAAGCGATACCGAATAAACAAGTTGAGTCTGCCCAAAAAACGCCCTTTAGGGCGTTTTTTTGTTTAGTCCGTCGCAACTTCGTGAAGCTCTGTGGCGGCTACATCACGCTTGACGTACTTGAATGTGCCTGTGGCGTGTGCGCACACACGTCCTTCCTCATCAAACAAAGAGCCTTCCGTAAATGCCATGCCACGGGTGCGATGAATCAAACGCCCCTTGCCTGTCAGCGTGCCCCGTGCGGGTTGCATGAAGGAAGTTTTCATCTCAATCGTCACGACCCCCATGCCTTTGTCCACGCTGCGGGCCGCGCTGGCCAAGGTGACATCCAAAAGAGTCATCACCGCGCCCCCGTGGGTCACGTTGAATGAGTTCATGTGTTCAGGTTCTGGTGTGTAGCGCAGCTCGGCCTGCCCCTCGTCAAAAAACACCATCTCGAAACCGAGATGCTCCACAAACGGAATATATGCGCCAAAGCTTTCTTGCATGATCTTCTCCTCGCGTGGTTACAAGACCTCAAAGATACCAGCTGCCCCCATGCCACCGCCAATGCACATGGTCACGCACACGCGCTTGGCACCGCGGCGCTTGCCTTCAATCAAGGCATGGCCGGTCAAACGTTGACCGCTCACACCGTAGGGATGACCTAAAGCAATAGCCCCACCGTTGACGTTCAAACGGTCATCGGGAATGCCAAGTTTGTCACGGCAGTACAGCACTTGCACCGCAAAAGCTTCGTTCAGCTCCCACAGATCAATGTCGCTCACGCTCAGGCCCAAACGTTTGAGCACTTTGGGCACAGCGTAAACGGGACCAATGCCCATTTCATCAGGCTCGCAACCCGCCACCGCAAAACCCAAAAAACGCCCCAAAGGCGTGAGGCCACGTTTGCTGGCCAACTCTTCACTCATCACCACACAAGCGCCTGCGCCGTCGGAAAACTGGCTCGCGTTGCCTGCTGAAATCAAGCCGCCGGGCATGGCGGGTTTGAGGTTCGCCAAAGCTTCGGCGGTCGAGCCTTCGCGAATGCCTTCATCCTTGCTGACTGTGACTTGTTTGGTCATCAAGCCCATGACTTTGTCAGCAATACCGGCTTTGACGGTGATGGCGGCGATTTCAGCATCAAACAAACCGGCAGACTGTGCGGCAAATGCGCGTTGTTGGCTGAGTGCGCCGTAGGCATCCATGGCTTCGCGACCGATGTTGTAACGCTTGGCGACGTTCTCAGCCGTTTGCAGCATGTTCCAATAAATCTCGGGCTTTTTCTTTTGCAGAGCCAAGTCCATCAACATGTGCTGGTTCATTTCTTGTTGCACACACGAAATACTCTCCAAACCACCGGCCACATACACATCGCCCTCGCCCGCCATGATGCGTTGTGCAGCGGTGGCAATGGTTTGCAAGCCTGAGGAGCAAAAACGGTTGATGGTCATGCCTGATACCGACACAGGGCAATCGGCCATCAGTGCAATTTGGCGAGCGATGTTGGTGCCAGTGGCACCTTCGGGCAACGCGCAACCCATGATGACATCATCCACCTCACCGGCATCAATGCCGGCGCGTGCGATGGCGTGTTTGACCACGTGACCACCCAAGGTCGCGCCGTGCGTCATGTTGAAAGAGCCCTTCCAGCTTTTGGCAAGCGGTGTGCGGGCGGTAGAGACGATGACAGCGTGGGTCATGAGAGTTCCTTAAATCTGTTTCAGTTGAAGGTTTTGCCTTCGGCGGCGAGTTTGGCGAGCAAGGGGGCGGGCTTCCAAAACTCAGCGTCATCGTGCGGGTTGGTCGCAAAGCGCTGCATGGCTTGCACCACGTTTAACAGGCCCAGTTCGTCTGCGTAGTTCATGGGGCCGCCGCGATAGATGGGGAAGCCGTAGCCGCTGATGTAGACCATGTCGATGTCACTGGCTTTGCTGGCAATGCCCTCTTCCAAAATGTGCGCAGCTTCATTGATCAACGCAAACACCAAGCGCTGCACGATTTCTTCGTCGCTGATCTTGCGAGCTGTGATGCCGATGTCAGCGCGGTGTTTGGCAATCATGGCTTCCACGTCTTGGCTCGCAATCGCGTCACGTTTGCCCGGTTTGTAGTCGTACCAACCCGCCCCTGTTTTTTGACCAAAACGGCCTTGCTCGCACAACAGGTCAGCCGTTTTGCTAAAGCGCATGTTTGGTTGTTCTTGGTAGCGGCGTTTGCGAATGGCCCAGCCAATGTCGTTGCCGGCCAAGTCGCTCATGCGGAATGGTCCCATGGCCCAGCCAAACTTTTCAGCTGCTTGATCGACCTGAGCAGGTGTGCATCCCTCGTCCAGCAAGAAGCCGGCTTGACGACCATATTGCTCAATCATGCGGTTGCCAATGAACCCGTCGCACACACCAGACAACACCGCAATTTTTTTGATTTTCTTCGCCACCTCCATCACGGTGGCCAACACGTCTTTGGCCGTGTCTTTGCCACGCACAACTTCGAGCAACTTCATCACATTGGCTGGACTGAAGAAGTGCATGCCCACCACGTCCTGTGGACGTTTGGTAAAGCTAGCGATTTTGTTCAGGTCTAGCGTAGAGGTGTTGGATGCGAGAATTGCCCCAGGCTTCATCACCGCATCGAGTTGTTTGAACACCGCTTCTTTGACACCCATGTCTTCAAACACGGCCTCAATCACAAGGTCGGCATTTTTGATGTCGTCGTAACTCAGCGTGGTGCTGAGTAAGTCCATGAGTTGCGCGTATTTGTCTTCCTTGAGCTTACCTTTCTTGATGCGGTCTTCGTAGTTTTTGCGAATGGTAGCCAGACCACGGTCTAACGCGTCTTGCTTGGTTTCGAGCATCTTGACCGCAATGCCTGCATTCAAAAAATTCATGGCGATGCCGCCACCCATGGTGCCTGCGCCGATGACGGCGACCAGTTTGATCTCACGGACCGGTGTGTCGCTAGGCACATCTGGAATTTTTGATGCCGCACGTTGCGCCCCAAATAAATGACGCAAAGCTCGGCTCTCAGGTGTCCACATGAGATTGAGAAAGTTTTCACGCTCAAAGGCCATACCTTCGGCAAACTTTTTCTGGGTAGCCGCTTCGACTGCGTCCACGGCTTTGGGGGGGGCAGGATAGTTTTTAGCCATGGCCTTAACCATGTTGCGGGCGAACTGAAAGTACGCATCGCCTTGAGGATGCTTGCAAGGCAAATCACGCACTTTGGGTAATGGGCGAACATCGGCTATTTCGCGTGCAAATGACAATGCCTCGTCCATCAAGCTTTGGGTCGATATGGCCATTTGGTCAAACAGCTTTTGGCCGGGCAACATAGCGAGCATGTCGCTCTTGATGGGCTCACCGCTCACAATCATGTTCAATGCAGGCTCAACACCTAACGCACGTGGCAAGCGTTGGGTGCCACCCGCGCCGGGAATCAAACCAAGTTTCACTTCAGGCAAAGCCACGCTGGTGTCAGGTGCGGCGATGCGGTAGTGACAGCCCAGTGCCAACTCTAAGCCACCGCCCATCACAAGCGTGTGCATGGCAGCCACCACCGGCTTGCTGCAGTTTTCCACGCAGGAAATCACGCTCAACAAATTTGGTTCTTGGAAGGCTTTGGGCGAACCAAACTCACGCACATCGGCCCCGCCTGAAAACGCTTTGCCGTGGCCGGTGATGACAATGGCTTTCACGCCTGCATCAGCCACCGCTTGTGCCACGCCAGCGACGACGGCGCGTCGTGTGTCTAACCCCATGCCGTTGACGGGCGGGTTGTTCAAGGTGATCACGGCCACATCGCCATGAACTTTGTAGTCTGCACTCATCGGATTTCCTTATGAAAACGAATTCGGGTTGTTAGGCGCTTGGTAGCACGTAGTCTTTGAGCTGTTCGCGCAGTTTGGTTTTGAGCATCTTGCCAGTGGCACCGAGTGGGATGCTGTCCACAAACACCACGTCGTCCGGAATCTGCCACTTGGCAGTTTTTCCCTCGTAAAAGGCCAAGAGTTCTTCACGGCTCACTTGCGCGTTTGGTTTTTTCACCACCGCCACGATAGGTCGCTCATCCCATTTGGGGTGCTTCACCCCAATGCATGCCGCCATCAACACGGCGGGATGTGCCACGGCAATGTTTTCAATGTCAATCGAGCTGATCCATTCGCCGCCCGACTTGATGACGTCTTTGCTGCGATCCGTGATTTGCATGAACCCATCGGCATCAATGGTGGCTACGTCGCCTGTAGGAAACCAGCTTTGACCGTCTTTGTCTTTCACCAACGGGCTGCCCTCGCCTTTGTAGTAATTCGCAACCACCCACGGTCCCTTGACCAACAAGTCACCATAGGCTTTGCCATCGTGCGGTTGCTCTTCGCCTGCGTCGTTGACGATGCGCATGTCCACGCCATAAATGGCGCGGCCTTGTTTGAGCAACAGTTTCATTTGCTCTTCTTTGGGCAGCGTGAGGTGCTTGTTCTTGAGCGTGCACAAAGTGCCTAAGGGACTGAGCTCGGTCATGCCCCAAGCGTGTAAAACCTCCACGCCGTAGTCATCACGAAACGCATCAATCATGGCTGGTGGACAAGCCGATCCGCCGATGACGGTGCGGCGCAAGGTTGAGAACTTCAGGCCATCGGGCTTCATGTACGTCAACAACATTTGCCACACCGTGGGCACGCCTGCGGCATAGGTGACGCCTTCGTTCTCGATCATTTCGTACACCGATTTGCCATCCATGCCGGGGCCAGGAAATACCAACTTGGCCCCTGTGAGCGCTGCACTGTAAGGGATGCCCCAGGCATTGACATGAAACATGGGCACCACCGGCAAGATGGCATCGCGGGCCGAAATGCACATCACATCGGGCAACGCCGCAGCATAGGCGTGCAAGGTGGTAGATCGGTGGCTGTAAAGCGCAGCTTTCGGATGCCCCGTGGTGCCACTGGTGTAGCACATACTGGATGCGGTGTTTTCATCAAACACAGGCCATGGGTAATGGGGACTTTGCGGCCCCATCCACGCTTCATAGCTGATGAGGTTGGGAATGCCACTGTCGGTTGGCAGTTTGTCTGCATCACACATCGCGACCCAGTGTTTGACCGTGCTGCATTTGCCATGCACCGCTTGGATGATGGGCAAGAAGGTCATGTCAAAGCACAACACTTGGTCCTCGGCGTGGTTGGCAATCCATGCAATTTGGTCTGGGTGCAAACGTGGGTTGATGGTGTGCAAAACCCTACCACTGCCGCTGACACCAAAGTACAGCTCCAAGTGCCGATAGCCATTCCAAGCCAAGGTCGCCACGCGGTCGCTGAAACCTAAATTCATCCCGTCTAGTGCGTTGGCCACTTGACGCGAACGACGCGCCACGTCTGACCATGTGTAACGGTGAATATCACCCTCCACGCGACGCGACACTACCTCGCCATCGCCGTGGTGCTTATCCGCAAACTCAATCAGGTTTGAGATGAGCAGCGGTTGGTCTTGCATCAATCCAAGCATGGGGTCTCCTAGCTAGTTTTCGCACGGTCGTGCTTTTTTATCTATTGTGCCAACTCTTTTCTATTTTTTTGTAAAGCCCACAAAAAACCTGCCTATGGATAACCCGAGACAATCCGATCCATGTTGCACAGTTCCTCCGCCTCATTTGTCACCTTACCGTGGCTCAATATGTCTGATGCCGGTTTTGCATCACTGGGCAGAGAGTTCGCCACGCCAACCGCGCCCACGCCCTTGCCTGCGGCACATTGGGTGGGCTGCAACGATGTCTTACGCGCCGAGTTGAACCTGCCGTCCGATCTGTGGCAACAACAAGACGCACTAGAGGTGCTCACTGGCAATCGTGTGCCTCACGGTCACCCCACGTACGCCAGCGTTTACAGCGGCCATCAGTTTGGTCAATGGGCGGGGCAATTGGGAGACGGACGTGCTTTGAACTTGGGGACGATTCAACCCCCCACAGGCATGCAAGAGTTGCAACTCAAAGGTGCGGGGCCAACGCCCTACTCTCGCCGTGGCGATGGCCGTGCCGTGCTGAGGTCGAGCATTCGCGAGTTTTTGGCCAGCGAAGCCATGCATGGTTTGGGCATCTCAACCACGCGCGCCCTTTGCGTGACAGGTTCACCCGGCCATGTGCGTCGTGAAGAGGTGGAAACCGCAGCGGTGGTCACCCGTGTAGCCCCCAGCTTTGTGCGTTTTGGGCACTTTGAGCATTTCGCGTCCAACGGTCAAATCGACGAACTCCGCGCTTTAGCCGATCATGTGGTGACCACACACTTTTCAACCCTCCAAGCACTGCAAGGTCAGGCCCGTTACACCGCTTTGCTGCGTGAAGTCACGCAACGCACTGCCACTTTGATGGCGCAATGGCAAGCTGTGGGCTTTTGCCACGGGGTGATGAACACCGACAACATGAGCGTGCTCGGACTCACTTTGGACTATGGTCCGTTCCAGTTTTTGGATGCGTTCGACGCCAATCACATTTGCAACCACTCCGACCACCAAGGCCGCTACGCCTATGCACGTCAGCCACAAATTGCCTACTGGAATTTGTTCTGTTTAGGCCAAGCCTTGATGCCACTGATTGACGAGCAAGACCCTGCACTCGCCGCGCTTGAAAGTTACAAAGAGGCCTTTCCTGCCGCGATGGACCAACGCATGCGCGACAAGCTGGGTTTGCAGGGTGCACACGACAGTGATCGGGCGTTGGTGGAAGATCTGTTGCAAGCCATGCAACAAGACCGTGTGGATTACACCGTGTTTTGGCGCCGTCTGAGCGTGGCTGTGCGCGAGTCAAGCCACATGGCCCACGCATTTGAGCCCGTGCGCGATGTGTTCATGCACCGCGAAGTGTTTGATGCGTGGTGCGCTCGCTACCTCGAACGCCTAGGCAACGCCAACCGCCAGAACACGGGTGATGCCATGTTGCGCGCCAATCCCAAATACATTTTGCGTAACCACTTGGGCGAACTGGCCATTCGCCAAGCCAAGCAAGGCAACTTCGCCATGGTGCAAGACCTGTTGCACGTCTTGCACGCGCCATTTGACGAACACCCCTCCTACGAAGCCTGGGCTGGCCTTGCGCCAGAATGGGCATCATCCATTGAAATCAGCTGCTCCTCATGACGATTCAAAAAACCGAACAAGAATGGCGCGAATTGCTCGCAGCCAAACACGCGGAGCCTTTGGCTTACGAGGTCACGCGCAAAGCCGCCACAGAACGTCCGTTCACAGGCAAATACGAAGACCACTGGGAACAAGGCAGCTACCACTGCATGTGCTGTGGAGCCAAACTGTTCAATGCGGACACCAAGTTTGATGCGGGCTGTGGCTGGCCCAGCTTTCATACGGCCGCCACTGAAGACGCCATCACCGAGCACCGCGACACCAGCCACGGCATGGTTCGTGTGGAAACCGTGTGCAGCCAGTGTGGCGCACACTTGGGTCATGTGTTTGAAGATGGCCCTGCACCAACAGGCCTGCGGTACTGCATGAACTCGGCTTCGTTAGACTTCATGCCAAACAAATAATCCACGTATGAAACTGCTGCTCGACTTCTTTCCCATCATTTTATTTTTTGCCACATTCAAAACGTGGGGCATCATGGCCGCGACGGCTGTCGCCATCGTTGCGACGATTTTGCAAATTGGCTATCTCTGGCGCAAAAACGGTTTTGTTGAGCACATGCAGTGGGTCAGTCTGGGTGTCATCGTGGTGTTTGGCGGTGCAACGCTGCTCACCCAAGATGAAACCTTCATCAAGTGGAAACCCACTGTTTTGTACTGGCTCATGGGTAGCGCTTTGTTGGGGGGCCACTACATACTCAAACGCAATTTTCTCAAGCAACTGATGGGAGCCCAAGTGGTATTACCCGATCATGCTTGGGGCGTGTTGCTTCATAGCTGGGCATGCTTCTTTGCCGTGATGGGATGCCTGAACTTGTGGGTTGCCAACCACTTTGACACCGACACTTGGGTGAGCTTCAAACTTTTTGGCGGTTTGGGGCTGATGTTGGTGTTTGTTGTGGCCCAAGGCGTCTACATGAGTCGCTTCATCCAAGAGTAACCAGAGGACCAAGCGTGAAAATCACAGCACAAGCGCTGACACAGCGATTACAAGAACGCTTAAACCCTGTTTTCGTTGAAATTTTAGACGAAAGTGCGACCCATGCAGGACATGTCGGTGCCAATGACAGTGGGTTTGGCACCCATTTTCGAGTCCGTATCGAAAGCCCCGTTTTCATTGGTAAATCACGGGTTTCACGCCATCGCCTTGTGTATGATGCATTGCAAGAATATATCGATCAAGGCTTGCATGCCTTGGCGATTGAAGTCATAGAAAACCAATGAGACCTGATATGAAAAAGCAAATGATTTGGACCGCTGTTGCAGCCGCTGTGTTCGCAACATTGAGCATCAGCGCTTCTGCGCAAAACATCGCCATCGTGAATGGCAAGGCTGTGCCCACCAGCCGTGCTGAAGCACTGAAGCAGCAAGTAGCCCGCTCTGGCCGCCCCATCACACCAGAGGTGGAAGCCCAAATCAAAGAAGAAGTGATTGCTCGCGAAATCTTCATGCAAGAAGCACAAAAACGCGGCTTGGATGCCACAGAAGACTACAAAGCTCAAATCGAGTTGGCCCGTCAAACCATTTTGATTCGCGAGTTGTTTGCAGACTTCCAAAAGACCGCCGCTGTGACCGATGCTGACGTGCAAGCCGAATACGACAAGTTCGTGGCAGCCAATGGTGGCAAAGAGTACCGCGCGCGCCACATCTTGGTCGAAACACAAGCCCAAGCTGAAGCCATTTTGGCCAGCTTGAAAAAAGGTGCTAAGTTTGAAGACATCGCCAAGAAACAATCCAAAGACCCAGGTTCAGGTGCGAACGGCGGTGACCTCGATTGGGCAGCTCCTGGCAACTACGTCAAAGAGTTCTCAGATGCCATGGTCGCATTGAACAAAGGCCAAGTTTCTGCGCCTGTGCAAAGCCAATTTGGTTTCCACATCATCCGTTTGGACGATGTGCGCGAAGCCCAGTTGCCCAAACTCGAAGACGTGAAACCACAAATTGCACAACAGTTGCAACAACAACGCATGGCTACGTTCCAACAAGAAATGCGTGCCAAAGCCAAGGTCGAGTAATCCACGTTAATGCTCAACAGACAGCGGCCTTCGGGCCGCTTTTGTTTTTTTTAGATAATTCACCCATGTCTTTGCTCAACCACCAAATCGAACTGCTTGCTCCCGCGCGTGATGCCGACATCGGCATTGCCGCCATTCACCACGGCGCAGACGCGGTGTACATCGGCGCTCCTGCCTTCGGTGCGCGAGCCAGCGCCACCAACACGCTGCAAGACATTGAGCGGTTGTGCAAAGAAGCGCATCGATTCAACAGCAAAATTTTCATCACCCTCAACACCATTTTGCGTGACGACGAGCTAGAAGCGGCAAGCAAGATGGCATGGGACGTGTACAACGCGGGTGCAGACGTGCTCATCGTGCAAGACATGGGCTTGTTAGAGATAGACCTGCCTCCCATTCAGCTGCACGCCAGCACGCAAACTGACATTCGCACCCCAGAAAAAGCACGCTTTTTGCAAGATGTGGGCTTCTCGCAAATTGTGCTGGCCCGCGAGTTGACGTTGCCACAAATCAAAGCCATCCACGATGTGCTGGATGCCGAGCGCTGCAAGCTGGAGTTTTTTGTGCATGGCGCGTTGTGCGTGGCTTACAGCGGTCAGTGCTTCATCAGCCACGCCCACACAGGTCGCAGCGCCAACCGCGGTGATTGCAGCCAAGCCTGTCGCCTTCCTTACCACGTCACTGACGCGCAAGGCCGCTTCATCGCGCACGACAAACATGTGCTTTCGATGAAGGACAACAATCAAAGCGAGAACTTGGCTGCGCTGGTTGATGCGGGTGTGCGCAGCTTCAAAATTGAAGGCCGCTACAAAGACATGGCCTATGTAAAAAACATCACGGGTCACTACCGCGTATTGATGGATGAGCTGATTGAAGCCCGTCAATACTCAGCTGACCCCGAACGCCCACCGCTGAGCCGCGCATCAAGTGGCAACACCACGCTGTACTTCACACCCAACCCCGAGCAAAACTTCAATCGCGAATTCACTGACTACTTTGTGCAAGGCCGCAAAGAAGACATCGGTGCTTTTGATTCACCTAAGAACCCAGGCATCGTGTTGGGCGAAGTCATGGGCACTGGTCCCAACTGGCTCGAAGTGCAACCGTATGACAAAGCGGCAGTGCTGCACAACGGCGATGGCTTGTGCTACTACGACCTGCAAAAAGAACTGGTCGGCGTGGCCATCAACCGTGCGGAGCCTAGCCCTAAAAAAGGCGTGTGGCGCTTGTTTCCCAAAGACCCCATCGAAGGCTTTCGCGATCTGCGCGCCGGCATGGTCATCAACCGTAACCGTGACATGGATTGGGTTCGTGGTCTCGAAAAAAACTCCAGCGAACGCCGCATTGGCGCATGGGTGGAATTCGCAGAAACGCCCCAAGGCTTTGCCCTCAACCTCACGGATGAAGATGGCCACACAGCCAGCGCCACCCTCGTCTGCCAAAAAGAGCTTGCCAAAGATGCGGTGCGCAACGACGCCAGCCTGCGCGAGCATCTGAGCAAATTCGGCGCAACGGTGTTTGAAGTGCTCAACCTACAGCTCAACATCAGCCAACCGTGGTTTGTACCCGCATCCGCGCTCAACGCTTTGCGCCGTGATGCGGTGGAACAGTTGGAGCAAGCACGCTTCAACGCTTACCAGCGCCCCCAACGCACAGCAGCAGTTGAGCCGCCCGTGAATTACCCTGAAGACTCGCTCACCTACCTTGCGAACGTTTACAACCAAAAGGCCCACGACTTTTATGCCAAGCACGGCGTGAAAGTCATTGAGGCTGCGTATGAGAGCCACGAGGAGTTAGGCGAAGCCAGCTTGATGATCACCAAACACTGCGTGCGCTTCAGCATGAGCTTGTGCCCCAAACAAGCCAAGGGTGTCACGGGTGTGCAAGGCACTGTCAAAGCCGAGCCGCTGATGCTCATCAACGGCAGCGAAAAACTCACCCTGCGATTCGATTGCAAGCCCTGCGAAATGCATGTGGTGGGCAAGATGAAAAAGTCAGTACTCAATCAGCGAGTGAAAGAAATGGCTGAATCGCCGATTCATTTTTATCAAAGCAAGCGCCCAAGGGTTACGAAATAGTAATTACTTTAAAATTTCTTCTCAATCTTATGAAATGAGAAAGAAATGAATGTCAAAACAATTGCTTCGCAATGTGTACTTATGCTGAGCAAGACATTCGTGTTTCTGGTGCTGCTGCTCCAACTGGGATTGCCAATCCCCGCACAAAGCGCCAGTGTGCCGACAGAAAACCCCAAAGTTACCGTGGTTCTCGCTGGCGGTGGCGCCAAAGGCTTTGCACACCTGGCAGTTTTAAGGCGGCTGGAACAAGACGGTGTAAAAATTTCCAAAATTGTCGGCACCAGCATGGGCGCTGTGATCGGTGGGCTCTATGCGTGCGGCATGTCGACTGAAGAAATTGAGCGTGTCATCGGTGGTTTGGACCCCGCAAAGATCGCCCTTGACTTGATCGAACGCTCGGAACTGTCCAACCGTGACCGCGCCTACCAACAGCAATATCCCATTGCATTCAACTTTGGCATCAAAAACGGTCAGGTCAACATTGCTCGCGGTTTCAGTGACGGCCAGCGGTTTTTGGCATTGCTGCAAAAACTAACGAGCAATGTACCCACCGATGCCAATTTCGACACGTTGAAAATACCGTTCAGAGCCGTGGCAACGCGTTCGCGCGACGGTGAATTGCAGGTATTTAAGAACGGCTCCCTGCCCTTGGCTATTCGTGCGAGCATGGCTGCACCTGGCGTTTTCGCACCCATCGAAATTGAGGGGGAAACTTACCTAGATGGCGGCCTTGTTGCCAACCTACCGATAGAAGTTGCGCTTGAGGAAGGGGCCGACGTGATCGTGGCGTCTTACCTTAAAAACACAGGCGATGAAATCTACCAACGACAGGCAGACAATGCCCTTGCGATGGCTGATCGCATGTTGGATATCCTCATCAAACAGAATGAGCGGCGAAATCTCAAACTCTTGCGCCCCCAAGATATTTTGGTTTCTACCTATTTGCCACACATTGAATTTACAGATTTCAACAAGGCCGCCGAAATTATTCAAATCGGCGAAGCCTCTGTACAAAAAGAGAACGCACGTTTCAAACAACTTGCAACGCAAGCGGGTGGCCATGTGTCAGAGGTTCAGTACAAAACGAGTAACTTCCAACAGCGCGAGATCCGAATCTCGACCATCAAGGTGCAAGGAAGCTCGACGGTAACGACATCCAGCATCGAAGAAAAATTCACACCCTTGATCGGCACCACCTACAAGCCAGAACAAATCAACGAACTGATTGAAAACTTGTACCTCTCTGGTGATTTTGAACGGATCAACTACAGCCTGAATCACCTTTCGGATGAGAAGTACGAGCTGAACGTGGATGTGAATGAAAAAACCTATGGCCCCAACTACTTCAAAACCAACATCGGCGTATTGAGTGAATCTAACGGTAGCAATTTATTTTCTATTGGCTTGGGCTATCGCCGTCCGTGGCTCAATGCCGCAGGATTAGAAGCAAAAATCGATGCCCGCATCGGCACAGATGAAGAGCTCACAGGGCGGCTGTATCAACCTGTGTCCGAGAGTTGGGGTCTTGGAACGTTTGTGTCGCACAAAAAATCGACGCTTCCGCTGTATAGCCTCGGCGGCAATGCCCAGAAAATTGCCTATATGTCCATGAGCAGCGACTCTGTCGGTGCTCGGCTTTCGTACGACATTGACAAAAGGTCCCAAATTCACTGGAGCCTCATCAACAACCGGATGCGGGTGTCAATGGACACCCCGAACTATGTTAGCCAAGGCGGACAGGACTATGTGATGAATGACATCGACATGCGCTACAGCGCATCGCGCCTGGAATTTACGGCTGATCAGCTTGATGCGCCCACCTTTGCCACCACGGGCCACTACATGAAGCTGATGACGGAACGAGGCATCCAAGGCTCCTCCTACAGCAGCCAAAGAGCGCACTTGAAATGGGCCAATCACTTGGGAGCGCACGGACTGACGCTCGGTCTGAACATGGGGCGAGATCGTTTGCGCAACAATTGCGACAATTGCGTGAATCCTAATTCGCTGTATCTAGGCGGCTTTCAGGCCATGGGTGCCTTCAAGTTTGGGCAGTTGATGGGCGACAACCTCACCCACGCGCAGGCCACTTATTCCTACCGCTTGTCCGATGGGGGCATTCTTCGCCAGAAAACTTACCTAGGCTTCGTCGCAGAAGTCGGCGATGCGTGGAGTGCCCCAGCCACGTTCCATGCAAAGCACAGTCAAACCGTGTTTGTAGGGATCGACAGTAAATTGGGGGATATTTACCTTGGCATCGCACGGGGTAGCGAGAAAAATAGCAACGTGTTCTTGCAGCTGGGGCGCCATTTCAGCTATTGACTCTCAACCAGTCAAGGGTGTCACGGGCTGGTATGGCCCTGTGAAAGCTTCGTTCCAAGGGTAATCACGATTTACCGTGTCACGCTGTATGAGATGATGGTCCTATGACAATCATGACGCACGAAAGCAAGGCATTCTCTGGGGTTTGGCCTGATGTTCCCACACCGTTGAAAGAGGACTTGAGCATTGACCATGCAAGGCTGTACTCCCATGTGCGCACACTTTTTGTCAAGGGCGTGCACGGTGTCTTACTGTTCGGCGACATGGGCGAAGGGTCGTTGTTTGATGTTGAAGAAAAGCTTGCAACATTAGCCGTACTCATTGAGCAAGGCATCCCTGCTGATGCCATCATGTTGTGTGCGACCTGCCCCAATATGAACGATTCGGTCAAACTGATAAGGCGTGCGCTTTCTCTCGGATTGCACGGTGTCACGATCACCCCTCCTTCATGCGAGCAATCGATCCATGAGCAAGGTGTTGTTGATTTTTTTGACCTATTGATCGCCCGTGTGAACCATCCCGCATGGCGTTTGTACATGGCGTTGAATGCAAAAAAAATTGCCATTTCAAATGCAGCCATTGAAGCCGTGTTGAACAAGCACCCAGAGCTGATTGTGGGTTTGATCGATGAAAGTGCCAATGGCACGCACACCATGGACCTGTTGAAGTCATTTGGTGACAAAGTGGACATTTCATCCACCCATGAAATGAATCACAAACTGCTTAAATCACGTGGCGTAGTTTCTGCGCTTGCCAATCTTCTGCCTCGCGTCATCATCAGCATGAGCACGTCGGCAGCTCAGACACAAGCCCACACCGTGCCAGGAATGAAAGTCAAGCAAGGTGACGAACGGGTTCAGGAGTTGATCACCTTAATGGGTCAGCACCCAAGCACCCTGGCCATGAAATTCATTCTTTCTTTGATTTACAGAGATGCCGATTGGGCCAGATCGAGGCCCCCGTTGGGCGAGCTTACTGCCCCATCTCGGGAGTATTTCGATAAAACGATCAAAGCTTTCAATCTGAAGACCGCGGAAGAGTAATCATTCGTGGCCCACAAAGGAAGACGATATGGAATTTCTCAACAGTTGGCACGTCATTGAACGTCAAAACAGGCTTGAAGTCATTTCACACGAAGAGTTTGTGGGGTTAGATCCAACAAGCTTTCAGATGTTCCAAAACTATCAAAGCCGTCAACATGCCATGTCTGAGATGAGGCGGTTGGTCAAAAATGAAATCAAAGCTGCCAGTTTGAAAATTCAAATGGTGGAAAGCCGTATTTCAAAGTCGTACTGATTAGCCCACCCACTTGCGCGCATTACGCCACATGCGCATCCAAGGGCTGAACGCATCCACGCCACCAGAGGCTGCCAAGTCGGTCCAGCTCATTTGCACATTGCGGAACACCCGCTCGGGGTGCGGCATCATGGCCGTGAAGCGGCCATCTGCCGTGGTGACAGAGGTCAAGCCCCCTGCACTGCCGTTGGGGTTGAATGGATAGGCTTCAGTGGCTGCACCGTGGTTGTCCACAAAGCGCATGGCTGGCAGCACGTGTGCCACATCACCGCGTTGGCTGAAGTTGGCAAATCCTTCACCGTGTGCCACGGCAATCGGCAAGCGTGCACCAGCCATACCTGCGAAGAACAGAGAAGGTGATGCCAACACTTCCACCATGCTCAAACGTGCTTCAAAGCGCTCGCTTTGGTTGGTGGTGAAGCGCGGCCAGTGCTCAGCACCAGGAATGATCTCGGCCAACTCGGCAAACATTTGGCAACCGTTACACACACCTAAGCCAAAGGTGTCGGTGCGAGCAAAGAACTGCTGCATCTGCTCAGACAACACGGGGTTGAAGGTGATGCTGCGTGCCCAGCCAATGCCAGCACCCAGGGTGTCGCCGTAGCTAAAACCGCCACAGGCCACCAAGCCTTTGAAATCTTGCAACTTGGCGCGACCTGTTTGCAGGTCGGTCATGTGCACGTCATACGCGTCAAAGCCGGCTTCGGCAAACGCATAGGCCATTTCAACGTGCGAGTTAACGCCCTGCTCTCGCAACACAGCCACTTTGGGTTTGGCGGCCACGTTGATGAACGGTGCAGCGACGTTGTCGGTGATACCTGCGGGCAAATGCACATGCATGCCGGGGTCTGCGGGGTTGCCAGCGGCCGCGTGTTCGGCATCGGCACAGGCGGGATTGTCGCGCTGTTGGCAAACTTTCCAGCTCACGCTGTCCCACACTTGGTGCAGGTCAACCAGCTTGGCCACGAACACTTCCTTGGTGTCGCGCCACACACTGATCTCACCCTTGCCTTTGTCTATGGCTGAAGATTGAGGACGCGTCTTGCCTACAAAGTGGCTGTGTTTAGACAAGCCGTGTTCGCGCAAGGTTTGCATCACCTCGTTGCGTTCAGACGTGCGCACTTGCAGCACCACGCCCAGCTCTTCGTTGAACAAGGCTTGCAGCGTCAGCTCCTCGCGACGTGCGCTGACCTGTGAAGCCCAGTTTTTGGTGTCGCCGTATTCGGCGCGACTGTCGTGAATGCCATCGCCTTCGGTGATCAGCATGTCCACATTCAGTGCCACGCCCACTTGGCCTGCAAAGGCCATTTCGCACACAGCGGCCATCAAGCCGCCGTCGCTTCGGTCGTGGTACGCCAAGATCTTGCCTTGTGCGCGCAGTGCGTTGACCGCGTTGACAAGTTTGACCAAGTCTTGCGCGTCATCCAGGTCTGGCACTTGGTCGCCGGCTTGGTTGAGCACTTGCCCCAAAATGCTACCGGCCATGCGGCGCTTACCTTCGCCCAACTGCACCAACACCAAGGTGGTGTCTTCCGTGTTGTTGAGTTGCGGCGTGAGCGTGCCACGCACATCGGCAATGGACGCAAACGCGCTGATGATGAGGCTCACAGGCGATGTGACTTTTTTGGTCTCGCCGTTCTCGCGCCACTGGGTGCGCATGGACAAACTGTCTTTGCCTACAGGAATAGAAATGCCCAAAGCTGGGCACAGCTCCAAGCCCACGGCTTTCACAGTGTCGTACAACGCAGCATCTTCACCGGCCTCACCGCAAGCGGCCATCCAGTTGGCACTGAGCTTGACGCGTGGCAACTCAAACGGTGCAGCCAATAAATTGGTGATGGCCTCAGCCACAGCCATGCGGCCTGAGGCCGGTGCATCAAGTGACGCCAACGGCGTGCGCTCGCCCATGCTCATGGCTTCGCCGGCAAAGCTTTGGTAATCGGCCAAAGTCACGGCCACGTCGGCCACGGGCACTTGCCACGGACCCACCATTTGGTCGCGGTGGGTCAGACCACCCACGGCGCGGTCGCCAATGGTGACGAGGAAACGTTTGCTCGCAACGGTTGGGTGGCTCAGCACATTGATCACGGCTTCTTGCAAGCTCACACCGGTCAGATCCATCGGTGCGCTGGTGCGCACCACACGCTTCACGTCACGGTGCATCTTGGGTGGTTTGCCCAGCAGCACGTTCATGGGCATGTCGACGGGCTGCACGGCAGCGCCCTCGTCGGCCAGCGTGAGGTGGCGCTCTTCGGTCGCCACGCCCACCACGGCGAAGGGGCAACGCTCGCGCTCGCAGAAGGCTGTGAATTGTTCGAGCGACTCTGGCGCAATAGCCATCACATAGCGTTCTTGACTTTCGTTGGACCAAATTTCTTTGGGAGCCAAGCCAGACTCTTCCAGCGGCACAGCACGCAAATCAAAGCGAGCGCCACGGCCTGCGTCGTTGGTCAGTTCAGGAAAGGCGTTGGACAAACCACCTGCGCCCACGTCGTGAATGGCAAGAATGGGGTTGGTTTTGCCTTGCGCCCAGCAATGGTTGATCACCTCTTGCGCACGGCGTTCAATTTCGGGGTTGCCGCGTTGCACCGAGTCAAAGTCCAGCTCGGCGGCGTTGGTGCCGCTGGCCATCGAGCTCGCAGCACCGCCGCCCATGCCAATGCGCATGCCGGGGCCGCCAAGTTGAATCAACAAGGTACCTGCGGGGAACTCAATCTTTTTGGTTTGTTCGCTGTCAATCACGCCCAAACCACCCGCAATCATGATGGGCTTGTGGTAGCCGCGTGTCACGCCTGCCACCTCTTGCTCGTACTCGCGGAAGTAGCCGGTCAGGTTGGGACGGCCAAACTCGTTGTTAAACGCCGCGCCGCCCAAGGGCCCTTCCGTCATGATTTGCAAAGGGCTGGCCATGTGCGATGGACGGCCCAGTTCGCTGTCCCACAACTTAGACACGGTGAAGCCAGACATACCAGCCTTGGGCTTAGAACCTCGCCCTGTGGCCCCTTCGTCGCGAATCTCACCACCGTTACCGGTGGAGGCGCCTGGGTAAGGCGAAATGGCGGTGGGGTGGTTGTGGGTTTCGACCTTCATCAACACATGGTTGGTGGCGGACACTTTGGCGTACTGAGGCAGGTCTTTGCCATTGTTGGTGGCGATGAAGCGCTCGACCTTGTGGCCTTCCATGATGGAGGCGTTGTCCGAATAAGCCACCACCGTGTATTGCGGGCTGGTTTTTTCAGTGTGACGAATCATGCCAAACAAGCTGTGCGATTGCGCCTCGCCGTCAATGGTGAACTCGGCATTGAAAATCTTGTGGCGGCAATGCTCGCTGTTGGCTTGCGCGAACATCATCAGCTCCACATCGGTGGGATTGCGTTTGAGCTGTGTGAAGGCGTTGACCAGATACGCGATTTCGTCTTCGGCCAAGGCTAAACCCCAACGCGTGTTCGCGTCTTGCAAGGCTGCTTCGCCGCCTTTGAGCACGTCCACTTGCTCCATCGGTGCGGGGTGAAGTTCGGTGAACAAGCCCAGCGCCTCGTCGCGCGTGCGCATGACGGATTCGGTCATGCGGTCGTGCAACACATCGGCCACAGCGGCCAGTTGTTCGGGCGTGAGCGAAGCTTTGCTCAACAAGCCGTCTTTGAGTTGAATGTGGAACTCGGTGATGCGCTCAATGCGCTTGAGCTGCAAACCGCAGTTGTGCGCAATGTCGGTTGCCTTAGATGCCCAAGGCGACACCGTGCCAAACCGTGGCGTGACCACCAGCAAGTTGCCTGTGGGGGCTTTGTGCGCAGGCTCACCGTAGGTCAGTAAAGCGGCCAGCGTTTGCTGCTGCACGGCGTCCAGTTTGGCCTCGGTTGCAGCCAAGTGCACATAGCGAGCGCTGAGGCCTTGGATTTGCTGAGAAATTGCCACCAAACGGGGCAAGAGCTGTTGAACACGGAAATCGCTGAGGGCGTTGCCGCCTTCGAAAATGCTGATGTGCAGAGACACGGAGGGCCTTGAGAAAAAGACGGAAATCGAATCGAGCCGGGCCGCTGACTGGGGCTGGTCGGCAAAGGTTGAATTTTACGTGTCTAGCAAGGTCGTTTTGTACACAATTTCTTCTTCAATCACAGGTGTTTAGCCACGAATGGGATAATCTGCACATGACCATCTCCATCAAAGACGCCCAAGGCGCACAAGGCATGCGTATCGCAGGCAAATTAGCCTCCGAAGTTCTCGACTTCCTCACGCCGCACGTGGTGCCGGGCGTGACGACCAACCAGCTCGACAAGCTGTGCTACGACTACATCACCGAGGTTCAAAAGGCCATCCCTGCGCCCTTGAACTACGACCCATCGGGCAACAACCCCTACCCCAAGTCCATCTGCACCTCGATCAACCATCAGGTGTGCCATGGCATTCCCAATGACAAGCCGCTGAAAAAAGGCGACATCGTCAACATTGACATCACCGTGATCAAAGACGGCTGGCACGGCGACACCAGCCGCATGTTCATCGTGGGCGAAGGCTCGATTGCAGCCAAGCGTTTGTGCAAACTCACATACGACGCGATGTGGCACGGTATCGTGAAGGTTAAACCGGGTGCACGCTTGGGCGACATTGGTTTTGCGATTCAACGCTTTGCCGAAAGCAACGGTTTTTCAGTGGTGCGCGAGTTTTGCGGCCACGGCATTGGTCAGGTGTTTCATGAAGAGCCACAAGTGCTGCACTACGGCAAGCCCGGCACGGGCGAGACGCTACAAGCAGGCATGACCTTCACCATCGAGCCGATGATCAACGCAGGCCGCAAAGACATCAAAGAGCTGGGCGACGGCTGGACCATCGTCACACGCGACCACTCCTTGTCAGCGCAATGGGAGCACACCATCCTTGTGACCGAAACCGGCTACGAAGTGTTGACCCTCTCCGAAGGCAGCCCCGCCCTGCCCGACTTTGTGACCACCACCTGCTGTTGAATCCCCGATGAACGCCTTGGCTAACCTTTACCGAAAGGACAAGGCGGCATTGCTGCTGGCTGCGTCCGGCTCAACCACGCCACGTAGCGTGAAAACTTTGCTGCACAAACTGTGCAGCATGACCGACGACACCTTGCGCACTTTGTGGGATGCGGCAGGCTTTGACAACGGCTTGTGTTTGGCTGCTGTGGGCGGTTATGGCCGTGGCGAGTTGTTCCCTTACTCTGACGTGGATGTGCTGCTGTTGATGCCCGATGGCACGTCGCCCGAAAAAGACGAGGCACTCAAAGCTCAAATTGAAAAGTTCATTGGCAGCTGTTGGGACACAGGGCTTGAGATTGGCTCCAGCGTACGCACCGTGACCGAGTGCGTGCAAGAAGCCTCGGCCGACATCACAGTACAAACCTCGCTTTTGGAAGCTCGCTTTTTGGTGGGCAGCGTCAAACTGTTTAAGACCTTTCAAAAGCACTACGCACTGGCGTTAGACCCCAAGGCTTTCTTTTTGGCCAAGACGTTGGAGATGCGTCAACGCCACACCAAATACGAAAACACCCCCTACTCGCTTGAGCCCAACTGCAAAGAGTCACCGGGCGGCATGCGTGATTTGCAAGTGGTGCTGTGGGTTGCTAAAGCGGCGGGCTTAGGCAGCAGCTGGGAAAACTTGGGTCGCAAGGGCTTGGCCACCGAGTTTGAGGTGAAACAACTCAAACGCAACGAAGACACCTTAGCCCTAATTCGCACCCGGTTGCATTTGGCAGCCAAACGCCGTGAAGACCGTTTGGTGTTTGACCTGCAACACGCGGTTGCACAAAGCCTTGGTTTAGGCGTGGAAGAAGACGGCACGCTCAACGCACGCGCCGCCAGCGAAGCACTGATGAAGCGCTATTACTGGGCCGCCAAAGCGGTGACGCAGCTGAACCAAATTTTGTTGCTCAACATCGAAGAGCGTTTGACGGGCAACACCCAAGTGTTGCGGCCCATCAACGAACGTTTCGCCGACAAATCGGGCATGCTGGAGGTGACCAGCGACGACGTGTATGTGAATGACCCGCACGCGATTTTGGAAACCTTCTGGTTGTACGAAAACACCGTGGGTATCAGCGGTTTGTCTGCCCGTACGCTGCGCGCGCTCTACAACGCACGCACAGTGATGGACGGTAAATTCCGTGCGGACCCCGCCAACCGCGAAATGTTCATGCGCATCTTGCAAGCGCCCAGCGGCATGACGCATGCCATTCGCTTGATGAACCAAACCTCGGTGTTGGGCCGCTACCTGTGGCCCTTCCGTCGAATCGTGGGTCAGATGCAGCATGACCTGTTTCACGTCTACACCGTCGACCAACACATCTTGATGGTGCTGCGCAACGTGCGCCGCTTCTTCATGGCGGAACATGCGCACGAATACCCCTTCTGCTCGCAGCTTGCCGCGGGCTGGGACAAGCCTTGGCTCTTGTTTGCAGCCGCGCTGTTCCACGACATTGCCAAAGGGCGTGGTGGTGACCATTCGCAACTCGGGCGCGGTGAAGTCCGCAAGTTCTGCCGCGACCACAACATCGCCAAAGAAGATGCCAAGCTGATTGAGTTTTTGGTCGGTGAGCATTTGACGATGAGCCATATTGCGCAAAAGCAAGATCTGAGTGACCCTGACATCATTCAAGGCTTTGCCAAGCGCGTGGGCAATGAACGCAACCTCACCGCTTTGTATTTGCTCACAGTGGCCGATATTCGCGGCACCAGCCCCAAGGTGTGGAACGCTTGGAAAGGCAAGCTGCTGGAAGACTTGTACCGCTACACCTCACGTGTATTGGGTGGCCGAGCCCCCGATGCGGATGCCGAAGTTGAAATTCGCAAAACTGAAGCGCTCACCATGTTGGCGCTGTACGCATTGCCGTTTGAAGCCCACAAAGATTTGTGGGAGACCTTGGACGTGGGCTATTTCATGCGTCACGAGGCCGCGGACATTGCGTGGCACACACGCCAGCTCTCACGCAGCTTGTCCGTCGCCAAAGCGCAAGGCAAGCCCATGGGCGTGACCGTGCGTGCGCGTTTGTCGCCTGTGGGCGAAGGCTTGCAAGTGATGGTGTATGCGCCCGACCAGCCCGACTTGTTTGCCCGTATCTGCGGCTACTTTGACCAAGCTGGGTTCAGCATTTGGGATGCCAAAGTACACACCGCAACGAACGGCTATGCGCTAGACACATTCCAAGTGGTGAGCAGCCATTTTGAAGAGCACTACCGCAACCTCATCAACATGGTTGAAACTGGGTTGACCGAAACCATTGACCAAGCCAAACCTTTACCGACCATCAGCAAAGGCCGCGTGTCGCGCCGTGTCAAGAGTTTCCCCATCGCGCCGCGTGTCACCTTGCAGCCCGACGAGCGTGCGCAAAAGTGGTTGTTAAGCATTTCAGCGAGCGACCGTGTGGGCTTGCTCTACAGCGTGGCACGTGTGTTGGCCAACCACAAAGTGAACTTGTTGCTGGCCAAAATCAGCACCTTGGGCGAACGCGTGGAAGACACCTTCTTGATCGACGGCGCAGCTTTGCAACAAAACAAAGCGCAATTGGAGATTGAGACAGAGTTGTTGGCGGCGTTGCAGGCTTAAGGCAAACACTTTGTTTCGGCGCACAGTCTGATTGGGCGCTCGGACTGTTGCAAAAGTTGAGCTGATCGCCCATGATGGCATCACCATTCATGGGAGAAACTTATGAGCCAATATCAAATCACGGTCTTAGTGGGCAGCCTGCGTCACGATTCTTTGAATCGAAAATTGGCCCATGCCATCGCTAGGCTTGCGCCTGCGGACTTCTCGTTCAAAGAGGCAAACATCGCCGATCTACCGCTATACAACCAAGATGATGACGGCCAACAAGCCGCGTCCGTGATGCGCCTCAAATCTGAAATCAAGATGGCGGATGGACTGTTGTTTGTCACGCCTGAGTACAACCGGTCCATTCCTGGGGTGCTCAAAAACGCCATTGATCATGCGTCGCGCCCCTACGGTCAAAGTGCTTGGGCGGGCAAACCTGCAGGGGTATTGGGTGTTTCGGTCGGGGCGATTGGTACGGCCTTGGCGCAGCAACACTTGCGCAATGTTCTGGCCTATTTGGATGTCCCCACGCTGGGCCAACCTGAAGCATTCATTCACGCCAAAGATGACCTGTTTGCCCCTGATGGCGGCATTGGTGAAGGTAGCAAGAAGTTCCTTCAGACTTGGATGAACCAATACACGGCTTGGGTCAAAAAACACGCCGCGTAAACATGACTTTGGTGGCGAGCATCATCAGCGTCAAGCTCGTCCATCAATCATCTTTTGCGTCCAGCCCCGGAAACAAAACCTCGGTGTATCCAAAACGCGAAAAATCGCGCACACGCATGGGGTACAGCACACCCATCAGGTGATCGCACTCATGCTGCACCACCCGTGCATGAAAACCTTCCACCGTGCGATCAATCGGATTGCCCAGCAAATCAAAACCTTGGTAACGCAAGTGCTTGAAACGCGGAACCACACCACGCAGGCCCGGCACGGACAAACAACCTTCCCACCCCTCTTCTTCCTCATCTCCCAGTGGCGTGAGCACGGGATTGATCAGCACCGTGTAGGGCACCACAGGTGCATCTGGGTAGCGTGGGTTGATTTCGTCCGAGCCAAACACCACCACTTGCAAGTCCACGCCAATTTGAGGTGCGGCTAAACCAGCGCCATTGGCGGCCTGCATGGTGTCGTCCAAGTCTTTGAGCAAGGCATGTAGCTCGGGCGTGTTGAAGGCTTTCACGGGTTGTGCCACACGCAGCAAGCGCTGGTCGCCCATTTTGAGAATTTCGCGAACAGCCATGACCGTTTCCTTTATTGCACAGCAGTCGCGGCATCGCGATTGAGATTGGAATGCTCGGCAACCAAAGCCAACAGCCCCACCTCATCCAACACCTTGATGCCCAGCTCTTGCGCTTTGTCGAGCTTGCTGCCCGCCTCTGCACCGGCCACCACGCAGTGGGTTTTCTTGCTCACGCTGCCAGCCACCTTGGCGCCTAGGGCTTCAAGCATGTCTTTGGCTTGGTCGCGGCTGAGGGTGGGCAAGGTGCCAGTCAACACAAATGTTTGGCCAGCCAGTGGCAAGCTTGCGCCCGCGGTGGGCTCACCCTCGGTCCACGTCACACCGCAAGCGCGCAGCTGCTCAACCACTTCACGGTTGTGCGGCTGGTCAAAGAACGTACGCAGGCTTTGCGCCACGATGGGGCCCACGTCGGCCACTTGCAGCAGTTGGTCCAGCGTGGCATCCATGATGGCATCCATCTTGCCAAAGTGACGCGCCAACTCTTTGGCCGTGGCCTCGCCCACATGGCGAATGCCGAGGCCAAACAAGAAGCGTGGCAGCGTGGTTTGCTTAGATTTTTCAATGCTGGCCAACACGTTGTTGGCCGATTTCTCGGCCATGCGCTCCAGCGTGACCAACGCCGTGAAGCCCATGCGGTAAAGGTCAGGCAGGGTTTTAACCACACCGGCATCTACCAACTGCTCCACCAACTTGTCACCCAAGTCTTCAATTTCTACAGCGCGGCGATGTGCGTAGTGCAGGATGGCCTGCTTGCGCTGTGCACTGCAAAACAAACCGCCAGTGCAGCGGTAATCAGCCTCACCCTCTTCACGCACTGCGGCACTGCCACATACGGGGCAGATGTGCGGCATGGTGAAAATTTGCGATTCATGCAAACGCTTTTCCAAAATGACGGACACCACTTCGGGAATCACATCTCCCGCACGGCGTACCACCACGGTGTCACCCACACGCACGTCTTTGCGACGGGCTTCGTCTTCGTTGTGCAGCGTGGCGTTGGTCACAGTCACGCCGCCCACAAACACGGGCGCGAGTTTGGCCACGGGCGTGAGCTTGCCGGTGCGTCCCACTTGCACCTCAATGCCTTGCACGGTGGTGAGTTGTTCTTGTGCTGGGTATTTGTGCGCCACAGCCCAGCGAGGTTCGCGGGTCACAAATCCGAGTTGACGCTGTGCGGCCAAGCTGTTGACTTTGTAGACCACGCCGTCAATGTCATACGGCAGTGCATCACGCGATTGGCCTATGCGTTGATGAAACCCCACCAAACCCGATGCACCATGCACACACGCGGTTTGCTCGGCCACAGGAAAGCCCCATTGTTTGAGTTGCATCAGCAAGTCGTAGTGCGTGTCGAATGACGGACCGCCGTCTTCAACGGGTGTGATGTCACCCAAGCCATAGGCAAAAAAACTCAAAGGGCGCTGCGCAGCAATATTGGGATCGAGCTGACGCACGGCACCGGCTGCGGCGTTGCGTGGATTCACAAAGGTTTTTTCACCCTTCTCACCTGCGGCGATGCGTGCGCGTTGGCGCTCATTCAAGGCTTCAAAGTCGCCGCGGGCCATGTAGACCTCGCCGCGCACTTCCAGCACGTTGGGCGCATCGTGCGGCAAGCGCAAAGGGATTTGACCAATGGTGCGGATGTTTTGCGTGACATCCTCACCCGTTTCACCATCACCGCGTGTCGCGGCTTGTACCAACACACCGTTCTCGTAGCGCAGACTCATGGCAAGGCCATCGAACTTCAATTCGGCCACGTATTCCACGGTTGGGTCAGCCTCGCTCAAACCCAGTTCTTTGCGAATGCGTGTGTCAAAGTTCTCAGCACCCGTCGCTTCGGTGTCGGTCTCGGTGCGAATGCTGAGCATAGGCACCGCATGCTTGACGCTCGCAAAGCTATCCAGGGCTTTGCCACCCACGCGCTGAGTGGGTGAATCGGGCGTGATCAGCTCAGGATGTGCTGACTCCAGGGCTTGTAGCTCTTTGAACAAGCGGTCGTATTCGGCATCGGGGATGGTGGGCGCATCCAGCACGTAGTACTGGTGGCCGTGGTGATGCAACTGCTCGCGCAAGACGGCTGCGCGCATTGCTGTATCGCTGTGCTCAGGGAGATTGGCATTGCTGCCAGCAGCGAAGTTGGCGGCAGAGCCGCCAAATAAGTCAGCGGTGCTCATGCTGCATGACCTTGGTTTTAACTGAACAAGCGGCGCGCTTGCGGCGAGCCGGCGGACAAATCGCGCGCATCGAGCGTGTCGTACAAAGCCAGCAAGTCACGGGCAATCGCGCCAATCGCGGTTTCAGACAGAGGCTGACCGTTGTCATCAGAGATAGCGCCGTCCATCACACGCGCCAATTCGTAGGCGGTTTGAATCATGCGCGCGTAAGGCTCTTCTTTGCGGTCCACTTGGGGCACGTCGAGTGACAGGCTGAGTTCGTAAATGGCCGATTGCGTGGGGTCTTCCGACATCGCAGCTTGCGAGTCAAAGGTCAAACCCAAAATGGGCGGCAAGCCCAGCGTAGGCGCTGGTACCACCATGCGGCCCGGCAACACGCCGGCGATGAATCCCAAACGTGCCGCGTTTTGCTGCACATAACCAGGACTCCATGCCGCTTTGGTGGCTTTGAGGGTGAAGCTCAGTTGTGCGTCATGGGCGCTGGCAAAGCTGTCTAGCTCGCGGGCACGTGCCACTTCTTCGAGCATGTCTGGAAACTCAGGGGCGGCGTTGATGGCATCCGCGAAGGCTTGTGTTTTGGTCACAAAGTCTGAGAACTCAATTTCATTCAAAGGACCCGTGCGGTTGGCCAACTGCACGCCCGCCTGAAATGCGCTGTAACGCTGACCGTTGCGGGGGTGTTCCCACAAACCGCTTTCTGCATTGAGGCCTTCCACGCTGAAAGGTTTGCTCCCCACGCGACGTGTTGCAGGCGTAGCCGCCAAGGCCGCATCCCCCGAAATGGGCGCATCTATTTCGATCGCCGCGATGACGTCAATCAACGCGTCCAAATTGGGACGTTTTTCGGGTTGCAAGAGTTCAGGCGCAGCAGAGTCCATCACCTTAGAAATGGCGGGTGTCATGGCTGGTGCTTGCGCAGCTTGTTGTGCTGCGCGTGCAGCGGCAGCTTTGGCCGTGTCCGCTTTGTCTTGTGCAATGCGAGCTAAATCAGCCTCATCGGGCACGCGTTGGGCGTGCAAAGTGGCCTCTTCCATCATGCTGCGGGCCATGTCAGCCACGGGATCTAAGCCGCCACGGCTTTCGTACGTGGGGGCAACACTGCTGACAGCATCTGGTTCGTGATGGGCCTCAAATGAAGGCGCATCATCAAACGACGGCTCTTTGGGTTGACCATAGCCATCGGTATAAGCCGCAGGTTCAATGGCCGTTTCTTGCACGACAGGCTCTGCTTGGCGAGGCTTGTTTTTACGCGAAGTCCAAGTGCTGTGCGCGACAACGCCAGCAAGGACAACGCCCCCAGCGATGGCTAAACCAATTTGAAGAGTGCTCATGTTTTTATTTTGAAATTCAAGCGGCATCTGCCATGGAAACGGCGGACTCCATGTCCACAGCAACGATGCGGGACACGCCTTGTTCCTGCATGGTCACGCCGATGAGTTGCTCGGCCATTTCCATCGCAATTTTGTTGTGTGAGATGAAAAGGAATTGTGTTTCTTTGGACATGCTCGACACCAGTTTGGCATAGCGTTCGGTGTTGGCATCGTCCAGCGGCGCATCCACCTCATCCAGCAAACAAAATGGAGCGGGGTTGAGTTGGAAGATCGCAAACACCAAGGCAATAGCGGTCAGCGCTTTTTCGCCGCCCGACAACAAGTGAATGGTTTGGTTTTTCTTGCCAGGTGGCTGGGCCATCACTTGAACGCCTGAGTCCAAAATTTCCTCACCCGTCATCACCAAGCGCGCATTGCCGCCACCGAACAGTTCGGGGAACATGCGACCAAAGTGCTCGTTGACGATCTTGAACGTGCCGCCCAACAGCTCGCGGGTTTCGCCGTCGATTTTGCGAATGGCATCTTCCAACGTGTTCATCGCATCGGTCAAGTCTTTGGTTTGTGAGTCCAAGAACGTTTTGCGTTCGGTCGCACTGGCCAGCTCGTCCAAGGCCGCCAAGTTGACTGCGCCCAAAGCGGTGATGTCGCGATGCAAGCGGTCAATCTCACCTTGTAGGCCACCCAAGCGCACGTTGTTGGCCAAGATCGAGGCCGACACGGCTTCTAGGTCGGCTTGCGCATCGACCAGCAGTTGTGTGTATTGCTCCAAGCCCAAACGCGCGGCTTGCTCTTTGAGTTGCAGGTCGGTGATGCGTTGACGCAAAGGATCAAGCTCACGCTCCAATTGCAAGCGGCGTTCGTCGCTGGCACGCAGCTTGGTGGTCAGGTCGTCGTACTCGCTGCGCTTGGCACCCAAGGCTGCTTCGCGTTCCATCTTGATGTTCAACGCGTTTTGCAGTCCGGCTTGCGCGGCGGCATCGGTCAGGCGTGTGAGGTCTTCTTGAACGCGCTGCTCTTCAGCAGCCACGGAGGCGGCTTGCTGTGTGGCGGTGTCAATGATGCGTTTAAGTTCGGCTTCGCGGGTGGCCAAGCTGCGTTGTGAAAACTGCGCTTCTTGGGCTTGACGCTCCAAGCTGCGTTGTTGTTCGCGGCTGTCGTTCAAGCGGCGTTCTGCGTTGATGACGGCTTCGTCCAGTTGCGCATGACGCTCTTGGCTGTCCGCCAACTGCATATCCAGCTCTTCAAAGCGGGCTTCGGCGGCAGCGCGGCGTTCTTGCAGATCGGCCAACTGGGCTTCGACCTCGGACAAATCACCACTGATTTGCTCGCTGCGCGCGCGGGTCTGCTCGGCCAGTTGGCTCAAACGCAGGGTTTCCACTTGCAACTCGTGGGCGCGCGATTGGGCCGCCGTGGCTTCTGAACGGATGCTCACCAAACGTTGTGAGGACTCGCTGTACGCGGCCTCAGCACGCACCAAGGCGTTGCGTGCTTCATCGCTGATGAAGGCTTGGGCCTTGCTGCTCTTGTCGAGGTTTTCAATTTCTTGGGCACGCGCCAACAAGCCAGATTGCTCGTTGTCTTGTGCATAAAAACTCACACTGTGCGCGCTGATGGCGTGACCGCTCGGCAAATAAATCACTTGCCCCGGCTGCAAAGAACTGCGCTTGGCCAAGGCTTCGTCCAAATTGGGTGCGGTGAAGCAGCCATTCAGCCAGTCCGTCAATAAGGCCTTTTGGCCTGCGTCATTCAAGCGCAACAGGTCTGACAAACGTGGCAATGCACCTTGCGCTTCTGGCACTGAGGCACTTGGCGGGGTGTAGAAAGCCAGTTTGGCAGGCGGCGCATCGGTTTGGAAGGCGCGCACGATGTCCAAACGACTGACCTCCAGCGAGGCCATGCGTTCCCGCAAAGCCGCTTCCAGCGCGTTTTCCCAACCGGCTTCGATGTGGATGCGGCTCCACAAGGCTTGCAACCCGTCCAAGCCGTGCTTGGCAAGCCAAGGTTTGAGTTTGTCGTCGGTTTGCACTTTTTCTTGAAGCGCTTTGAGGGCTTCCAAGCGCGCAGACAAATCGGCTTGTTTGGCTTGTTCAGCGTTCACGGCTTGCTGTGCCGTGCGACGCGCTTCGTCAAGCGCGGGCACCTGGGTTTGCAAGTCTTCGAGCTGCGCAGCCGTCACTTCGGCTTGCATTTGGGCTTCTTGCAACTGCTCTTTGAGGTTATTCAGGCGCACGTCGTCGGGTGCGGCCAAAGCATTTTTGTCGGCGCTGAGTCGCTCTTGGCGGGCATTCAGGCTGCGACTTTGCTCTTCAATGTTGCGTTGATCAGCCGCCAACACCTGAATTTGCTGCTGCACTTGAGCCACGCTGCTGCGTTGTTCGTTGCTGCGTTGTTGGGCAACGCGCAAGGCTTCTTCCAACTCGGGCAACTGCATGGCTTGCTCTTCCACCTGCGCGGCGAGCATCATGGCTTTTTCTTCGCCATCCATGGCCATTGAGGCCAAGTTTTCAATTTCTTGATGCGCTTGTTCGCTCTGGGTAGCCCAGTGCGCTGTTTGCTCTTTGATTTGAATCAGGCGGGCTTCAGCGCGTTGACGGCCCTCCACCACAAAACGAATTTCAGCTTCTAGGCGCCCCACTTCGGCGCTGGCTTCGTACAAAGCGCCTTGCGCTTGGTTCACCTGATCGCCTGCCGCATAGTGGGCTTGGCGCACGGTCTCTAAATCCGCTTCGATGTGGCGCAAATCGGCAATGCGAGACTCCAGATCGTTCACGGCTTTGTCGGCTTGGGTTTTGATGCCCACTTGATCGGCTTCTGCCTCGGCACGGCGCAAGAACCACAGCTGTTGCTGCTTGAGCGTGACATCGGCTTGCAAACCGTGGTAGCGCTGGGCCACTTCGGCTTGTTTTTCCAACTTTTCCAAGTTGGCGTTCAATTCCCGCAGAATGTCTTCCACGCGGGTCAAGTTCTCGCGGGTGTCGCTTAGGCGGTTTTCGGTTTCGCGGCGGCGTTCTTTGTATTTAGAAACGCCCGCAGCTTCTTCCAAGAACAAGCGCAGTTCTTCGGGTTTGGATTCAATGATGCGGCTGATCGTGCCTTGTCCAATGATGGCGTACGCGCGTGGGCCCAAACCTGTGCCCAAGAACACATCTTGCACGTCACGGCGACGCACCGGTTGGTTGTTGATGTAGTAGCTAGAGCCGCCATCACGTGTCAGCACACGCTTGACCGCAATTTCTGGGAACTGGCTCCACTGACCACCGGCACGGTGATCGGCGTTGTCAAACACCAACTCCACGCTCGAGCGACTGGCCGCTTTACGGGTGGTGGTGCCATTAAAAATCACGTCTTGCATGGACTCGCCACGCAGTTCACTGGCTTTGGACTCGCCCAGCACCCAGCGCACGGCATCCATGATGTTGGATTTGCCGCAACCGTTGGGACCTACCACGCCGACCAATTGGCCGGGCAGCAAGAAATTGGTGGGTTCCGCAAAGGACTTGAAACCCGATAACTTGATTGAATTCAGACGCACTGAAAAGCCTCTCTAGACACAGCCTGAATCATAAAGCGCTGAGGTAGGCACGAACCTCGTGCAACAAACCATTCAGACTAGGAACTAAGGCAGTAAAAGCTGGCCCTGTCACTGACAGCGGCTGTTCGCGGCTGGTTTGGTACAAATCAGCCATATTTTTTGCAAAGGCTTCGTTGGTAAACAACGACACAAACCCCTTGATCGCGTGCAACGAATGCTCCACCCTCAGCGCATCGCCGCTGACTAGCCCAGCTTGAATCAAGGCCATTTCCTCCGTCAAACTTTGCTCAAACGTCACGGCCAATTCCCGCAGCTGGGCTGGCTCAAAAGCGAACTCTTTGGCACGCGTCAGGTCAAGCAAGGAATTAGTAGGCATAGGTTTTAGGTTGATAAGAGAGCGCGGGGATAATAGCAGCCATGAACCCCCTTCTTTCGAGTCTCCAGCCCTACCCTTTTGAACGGCTGAAGCAACTTTTCTCTCCCGTCACACCTAACCCCGCCTACGCACCCATCAGCCTAGGGATTGGCGAGCCACGCCACGCCACGCCCCAGTTGGTGCTCGATGCCTTGGCAAAGGCCACCGCACAATTAGCCGCCTACCCCGCAACCGCTGGTTTGCCGGCGCTGCGCGCCTCGTGTGTGAACTGGATGCAACGCCGTTATGGGTTAAAGCTAGACCCAGCCACACAAGTGCTGCCTGTCAACGGCTCACGCGAGGCCTTGTTTGCTTTTGCCCAGACGGTGATTGACCCAACAAAGCCAGGTGCCACGGTCGTGTGCCCTAACCCGTTCTATCAAATCTACGAAGGTGCAGCGCTCTTGGCCGGTGCCCAAACCTATTACGCCCCCAGTGACCCCGCGTTGAACTTCAACGTCAACTGGGACACCGTGCCTGCCGACGTATGGGCCAAGACACAGCTGCTGTTTGTGTGCTCCCCCGGCAACCCCACAGGCGCTGTGATGCCCATGAGCGACTGGGAAAAACTGTTTGCATTGAGCGACAAATACGGTTTTGTGATTGCCAGCGACGAGTGCTACAGCGAAATTTACTTCCGCGAAGAAGCGCCCTTGGGTGGTTTGGAAGCGGCGGCCAAACTGGGACGCACCGACTTTAAAAATCTGGTGGCATTTACCAGTCTCTCTAAGCGCAGCAACGTGCCGGGCATGCGCAGTGGATTTGTAGCGGGTGATGCCAACATCCTCAAGCAATTCTTGCTGTACCGCACCTACCACGGCAGCGCCATGAGCGGTATGGTGCAAGCCGCCAGCATCGCTGCGTGGGACGACGAAGCCCATGTGGTGGCCAACCGGGAGCAATATCGCCAAAAGTTTGCAGCGGTCACCCCATTGCTCGAAGCCGTCATGGATGTGCGTTTGCCTGATGCTGGTTTTTACCTCTGGGCCGCTGTCCCAGGTGGCGATGACGTGGCCTTCGCGCGCGACTTGCTGGCTCAATACAATGTGACCGTGCTGCCCGGCAGCTACTTGGCGCGTAACGCCCAAGGCTTCAACCCCGGCGCAGGTCGAATTCGCATGGCCTTGGTGGCTGAAACCGCCGAATGCTTAGAAGCCGCGCAACGTATCGTGGCGTTTATCAAAAACACCCATTCCTGATTCATTTCTTAATTTCAACGCAGAGAAGACAACCATGACTCAACACCAACTCCAACACGTCATCGACAACGCTTGGGACAACCGCGCCAACATCAGCATTGACAACGCCACACAAGAAGTGCGCGACGCGGTGGAACACGTGATTGCTGAACTCAACGCAGGTCGCCTGCGCGTGGCCACCCGTGAAGGCGTGGGCCAATGGACCGTGCACCAATGGCTCAAAAAGGCTGTGTTGTTGTCGTTCCGTTTGAAAGACAACCGCCTCATGAAATCGGGCGACTTGGCTTTCTATGACAAAGTGGACACCAAGTTTGGCCACATGAGCGAAGACGAGCTCAAAGCTGCTGGCGTGCGCGTGGTGCCGCCCGCTGTGGCGCGTCGCGGTAGCTTCGTGGCTTCTGGCGCGATTTTGATGCCCTCTTACGTGAACATCGGCGCTTATGTGGACAGCGGCACCATGGTGGACACATGGGCCACTGTGGGCTCATGCGCACAAATCGGCAAGAACGTGCACTTGTCTGGCGGCGTGGGCATTGGCGGCGTGTTGGAGCCTTTGCAAGCCAACCCCACCATCATTGAAGACAACTGCTTCATCGGTGCACGCTCTGAAGTGGTCGAAGGTGTCATCATCGAAGAAAACTCGGTGCTCGGCATGGGCGTCTTCATCGGTCAATCAACCCCCATCTTTGACCGCGCCACAGGCGAAATCACTTACGGTCGCGTGGCTTCTGGCTCTGTGGTCGTCAGCGGCAACATTCCTAAAGTGGCGGCCAATGGCGCGCCTTACAGCATGTATGCCGCCATCGTGGTCAAGCGCGTGGATGCACAAACACGTTCTAAGACCAGCATCAACGATTTGTTGCGCGACTGATCTTCAGCACAGGCCCCCATTCAATGTCTCGCACACTCCAGCTCACTGAGCAACTCATCTCGCGCCCGTCGGTCACGCCTGAGGACGCGGGCTGTTTGGACATCATCACCGCACGGCTTGCGCCGTTAGGTTTTGAGTGTGAGCGCATCGACAGTGGACCTGATAGCTTTCGCGTGAGCAACCTGTGGGCGATCAAACGCAGCGCACATCCAGACGCAAAAACACTGGTGTTTGCAGGCCACACCGATGTGGTGCCCACCGGCCCCATCGACCAATGGGCCAGCGATCCCTTCACCCCCACCCACCGCGACGGCAAACTGTTTGGCCGTGGTGCCAGCGACATGAAAGCGTCACTGGCTGCGATGGTGGTGGCGTGTGAAGAGTTTGCAACTGGGTGCAAAGACCCGTCGATCAACATCGCCTTCTTACTCACCAGCGACGAAGAAGGCCCTGCGCTAGATGGCACGGTCAAAGTCTGCGAAGCCTTGAAAGCACGCGGGGAAAAGCTGGACTGGTGCATCGTGGGCGAGCCCACCTCGGTAGAGCGTACAGGCGACATGATCAAAAACGGCCGACGCGGCACGATGAGCGGCAAGCTCACCGTCAAAGGCGTGCAAGGCCACATTGCCTACCCGCAACTCGCCAAAAACCCCATCCATTTGCTGGCCCCGGCATTGGCCGATTTGGTGGCGATTGAGTGGGACCAAGGCAACGATTTCTTCCCACCCACCAGCTGGCAAGTGAGCAACATCCACGCTGGCACGGGTGCGAGCAACGTCATTGCGGGCGAATGCGTGGTCGACTTCAACTTCCGCTTTTGCACCGAATCCACGCCCGGGAGTTTGCAACAGCGCTTGACTGCGGTGCTACACAAACACAACTTAGATTTCGACCTGAAATGGACTATTGGCGGCCTGCCCTTCCTCACCACCCTGGGTGACTTGGTGGGGGCAGTGCAACGCGCCATTCGTGACGAAACCGGCATTGACACCGAGCTGTCCACCACCGGCGGCACGAGCGATGGGCGCTTCATCGCGCAAGTCTGCCCGCAGGTTATTGAGCTCGGCCCCCCCAATGCCACCATCCACAAAATCAACGAGTTTGTGGCTGTGGCTGATTTGGAACCCCTGAAAAACATTTACCGCCGTGTGCTGGAACAGCTGCACGGCTTGGCCTCACCGGCCAACACGTCCGCACAATGAACCCATCTATGACACTCAGCGCGCTCATTGCACAGAGCGCGCAGCAGCTCGAATCTGCCCATGCCGCAGGCAACTTGAGCTTCGGCCACGGCACCACCAACGCCGCCGACGAAGCCGCATGGCTGGTGCTGTGGAAACTGGGTTTGCCCCTTGACACCGATGTGTCGGATGCCACACACAACCTTGAACTACCAGCCGAACAAGTCGCCAGCGTGCAAGCCTTCATTGATCACCGCATCACCAGCCGCAAGCCTGCGGCTTATCTCACGCAAGAAGCTTGGCTGCAAGGTGTGTCGTTTTACATTGACGAACGTGCCATCGTGCCGCGCTCACTCATTGCCGAGGTGCTTGCCGAAGGCAGCATCGACCCTTGGCTCGACCCCAACACCACACGCGTGCTCGACCTGTGCACGGGCAACGGCAGTTTGGGTATCTTGGCTGCATTGGCCTATCCCGACATCACCGTACAAGGCTTGGACCTGTCCAAAGATGCTTTGGCGGTGGCGCAAATCAACATCGAACGTCACGGTCTTGAAGACCGCATGACATTGGCCGAATCGGATGGCTTGGCCAACGCTGATGGTGTGTTTGACCTCATTTTGTGCAACCCACCTTATGTGAACGCACAAAGCATGTCCGAACTGCCTGCCGAGTTCAAAGCAGAGCCCGCGCTTGCTTTGGCGGGTGGCAACGACGGCATGGACTTTATTCGCCAAATGCTGCGCGACGCCCCAGCACACATGAGCGAGAACGCGGTTTTGGTGCTCGAAATTGGGCACGAACGCGATTACTTTGAAGCAGCCTTTCCCCATTTAGATGTCGTGTGGCTATCGACCAGTGCTGGTGACGACCAGGTCTTACTCCTTACACGCCAAGCGATAACTGAAGGCGCTTTTACACAATGATCACGATTAAAAATGTCACCTTGCGCCGCAGTGCCAAGGTGTTGCTCGAGGGCGCGACTGTCACGCTCAATCCAGGAGAAAAAGTAGGCCTTGTGGGCCGCAACGGCGCAGGTAAATCATCGCTGTTTGCGTTGCTCAACGGCAACTTGCACGAAGACTCTGGCGAGTTCTACATCCCCACCCAATGGCGCATGGGCCAAGTGGCCCAAGACATGCCAGAAACCGAACAAAGCGCCACCGAGTTCGTGATCGAAGGCGATACCGTTTTGAACGATGCACGCGCCGAAGTCAAAGCGGCCGAAGCCACCGATGACGGCGAACGTTTAGGCAACGCCTACATGGCGCTGTACGACGCAGGCGAGCACGATGCCTCGTCACGCGCACAAGCGCTGATCTTGGGTCTTGGGTTTAAGACCACCGAACTCGACAACCCGGTTAACAGTTTTTCCGGTGGTTGGCGTATGCGTTTGCAACTGGCCCGCGCGTTGATGTGCCCGTCTGATTTGCTGCTGCTCGACGAACCCACCAACCACTTAGATTTGGACGCCTTGGTGTGGCTGGAAGCGTGGCTCAAACGCTACGAAGGCACGATGGTCGTTATCAGCCATGACCGCGAATTTTTAGATGCCGTGACCAACGTCACCTTGCACATCGACAACGGTAAATTGGTGCGCTACGGCGGCAACTACAGCAAGTTTGAAGACATGCGTGCCGAGCAAATGGAATTGCAACAAAACGCGTTTGCCAAACAGCAAGACAAGATCGCACATTTGCAAAAATTCATTGCACGCTTCAAAGCCAAGGCCAGCAAAGCCAAACAAGCGCAAAGCCGCGTCAAAGCCCTGGACCGCATGGAGAAGATTGCTCCGCTGTTGGCTGATGCAGATTTCAGCTTCGAGTTCAAAGAACCCGCGAACTTGCCCAACCCCATGCTGAGCATGCAAGGTGTGAGCGTGGGCTACCCCGCCCCAGCAGATGCACCGGCGGGCACACCGCCCACCGTCATCGTTCAAAACGTCAGCCGTTCGGTGCTGGCAGGTCAGCGCATTGGTATCTTGGGTGCCAACGGCCAAGGTAAATCGACGCTGGTCAAAACCATTGCGCGTGATTTGCAATCCTTGGGCGGTGACATGACCGAAGGCAAGGGCTTGAACATTGGCTACTTTGCCCAGCAAGAACTCGACGTGCTGCGCCCTGCCGATAACCCACTGCAGCACATGATTGACCTGTGCAAAAAACTCACCGCCGACGGCAAACTGGCAGGCCAAGCCACGCGTGAGCAAGACTTGCGCAGCTTCTTAGGTCAATTCAACTTTGGCGGCGACATGGTCAAGCAAGCTGTCGGCAGCATGAGTGGTGGCGAAAAAGCGCGTTTGGTGCTGTGCATGCTGGTGTGGCAACGCCCCAACCTCTTGCTGATGGACGAGCCCACCAACCACTTGGACCTCGCAACCCGCGAAGCACTGAGCATGGCGCTCAACGAATTTGAAGGTACCGTGATGCTGGTCAGCCATGACCGCGCGTTGCTGCGCGCCGTGTGTGATGAATTCTGGATGGTGTCTCGCGGTGGCGTGGCACCGTTTGATGGCGATTTGGACGACTACCAACGCTACTTGCTTGACGAAGGTAAACGTCTGCGTGCCGAGGCGGTGGCCGCCGCGAATGCAGCTGCAGCCAAGCCTGTGGTTACGGCTGCGACAGAAGTTGTGGCTGAGGTAGCCGTCCCTGCTGCAGCCCCCGCTGTCGCGAAACCCATTGCGTCACGTGATCAACGCAAAGAAGATGCCCAGCTGCGCAAAGAGATCAACGAGAAAAAACGTCCGTTGAAAAAAGAGATGGATGGCATCGAAAAAACCATGGCCACGCTGGAGTCTGAAAAGACGGCGCTGCACGACAAGCTCGCCACACCTTTGCCCCCTGCTGACATTGCAGATGCAGGCAAACGCCTCAAGTTGGTCGAGGATGAACTGGCTGCGCTTGAGCTACGTTGGCTTGAGCTCACCGAAGCGATGGATGCCATTGAAAGCGCCATGGCTTAAAGCCGTCAGGTCACTTTATACGCCTATGAATCGGGTGCTGAACTGCGCGCTACACCAAATGATGGCGGGGAAAGCACACAGCCACGCCCAAAAAAATCGGTTCAAGCCAAAGAACCAAAACACCAAAAAGTGAAACAACGCTGCCACGGCGCAAAACAGGGTCGCCAATCGCGGATCGAGCAAACTGAAGGGAAACAAAATTTCCCACACGATAAAACCCCACGAGCCCAACAATGCCAGCCACGACTTGCGCAGCAAATGGGTGTGCGATAGCGGCCCGTAAATAGCCCCGTTCAAAAAAATGGTCATGGCCGAACCGTTGCGCCACTCACGTCGCAATAACTTGACCGAACCCGACATGAAGTACGACGTGATGGCCTGTATCGCGATATACCAAAACGCGGCTTGCCACCCCAACTCTGGTCGACCGAATGCAGCCAATACCTGCGAAATAAGAAGCCCCGTCAGCACCACCAAGGTCATGAAGTCGCTACCTCCGTTGAATGCCCCGCGCCAACGAATGAGGATGAGCAAGTTGCCTAAAAATAAAAAGCCAATCACAGGTAATGATGCCCCCTGCACGGCAAGCCCCCCTGCGGCGAGCAAACGCATCAGCAAGTGCCACTGATGCACACGGGGTTTGAACAACACATCAAGCACCGCGCGCACAAATGCATTCGGAATATCTGCACGCTGCAGCGCCCAAGACCACAACGCGTCGTCAGCCGTGGCTTTGCCCATGCGCAAGTACTCCAGCGTTTGAATGGATAAGCTCCAGGCAAACACAATTTCAGTGGTGCGTATGGCAATCCACATGGCACTCAACATGCCACCACCGGCGATGTCATCATCACTTGTGTGTCCACCGTGTCGGTTCGGCCATCTAGCACCATGCGTAATTCAAATTGACGGTGGCTAAAGCCCAAACCCTGCTCATGTAACGCTTGATCGACCAAACGCGAGACCATGGCATACGTCACCAATCCGCGTGGATCTTGCCCCTCTGGCAAGTCGTACAAATCCGCCCAAAAATGGTCTACCAAATTTTGCTGAGCCAGCCCTAGGTTGGTATCTGGGTTGTGCAGCCAATGACCCAAGCGACGCGTACGGCGTGGGTAAATCAAACACCATTCAGACCACAGCAGCTCACCCGAAGGCTGTTGTGTGGCAGCGCGTGCATACAGATGCGGGACATGGCCCACTGCATGGAAGAATTTCCAGTTTGGAAAAAATGCACGCAGCAAAAATAGCCACGGACCTTTGATGACGGGAGTCTTGACAATCAAAGTGCCAATCAGCACCAAGAAATAAGCAACAAACAAAAATTCGGTCATATGACCAAATTTTAGAGGGCTCATCCAACGAGCACGCACGACATTTAAGTCGTGCGTTTATGTACAAATTAAATCTTCTTAATATTTCCAATCTCGCAACACGATTGTTCCCATCCTATTTCGGGCAATCAATTGAATCAAGTTCATTGTGCTTGCACCCGTGGTCAATTGTGGATTATTCCAACCGGCACTGCCGTTTGTTAAATCTCTGGAAATAACATCACCAGATACATAGCTTGGATCAATTGGCAAATACTTTGAATCAACTTGCGTTCTCAAGATTCCGCCGACACTCTGTTTAACTTGAACCATTACCTTAAAAGGAGGTGCCGCATTTGTTGTTCTTGTGTACGCGACATTGATTGAGCTCACCGTGTTTGGAAGACCAGCCACAGAACTTGGTGGAGTGATTGCTGAAATGCTAGATTGTTGCAGCCCCTCATTCCATTTAACGGCATCAATTTCACCATTTTGAAGTGTTGCATCGCCCATTGCGTAAGGACGACTACGCAACCGTTGATAAAAGACGTAATCAGGTGTATTCGTGTTGTTACTCATCAAAAACACTTCAAACTTATAAGAGGTACCCGGCTGTATTGCCGTAATTGCACTGTCTGAAATCTTTGCATCTGCAAACTGGGGGTTATTTACATAATCAGTACCAAAGAGTGAACTCCAATTGTCGTAATCTGAACTTGATGCCGCACGACTGCTGAGTTGCCACAGCGCCGAACAATTAGCTGCTGAATTGCCACTGGATGCAACGCTTCCAGCTTGATCACGCCAAACGGTGAAATACTGGTCACAGCCAGCAGGACCCCGCCTCAACCACACGCCTGTCGAAGGCAAAAGTGGGCCACTGACATGCGCCCATTTAACGCCATTCACGCTATCAGTTCCAGCTCCACCTGTATTGAAATCAATATAGAACTGAAGAGATGTTGCATAGAAATTAGAAAGATGAGCTGTCGTTGCATTACGCTGCACAACTTGGGTTCGCTTTTGAACAACCCCAGATACATCAATAAAGAAGGGACGTCGATTTCCCCTTAATTTCAAAACTCCGCCAGTATTTGTTGATTGTTCAACAACAGTAAAAATTTGCTCCGTAACCTTGTCTGACCTAATCAAATCAAATTCAATAAGTGCACGTTTATCTGTGGGTGAAGTGCTTAAATATCGAATTAACTGTGGTTTTACAAACGTGGCACCGTCATACAAGGCGTTAGACAGCTTTCCATCAAACTCACTAGAGCCTGTTTTACCATCATTCAAGTAGTCAGCCGCAATTTGTATTGCTTGGCAGCTTGCACCTAAGCTGCTCACATTACCTCTATTTGCCGCAGGTGATGCAAAGCAGTTATTAAATTGGCTTTGAAAAACGTCTGCTATCGTTGAGTCAAGCACTTGTGAAGGCAGTGGTGAAATACTCGAAAAATTTGTATTGTTTGACAATGTAATTGAGCCAGATGAAAAATCAGCAGCAGGAGCTGAATTCAAGCTACCCATGTCATCTTGAACAGAACCAGACGTGTTCGTTATGCTGACTCCAGAGCTTTTAACATCCACCGTCAAGTTATCGAGCACCTTATCTATCCCTGTGCTGTCAGCAGCAAATACTCCAGTGATTGGATTAAACGAACCCGTAACACCTGCACTTGTAAGCATCCCAGAAAGTGCAGTTGAAATAGCCGCTGTTCGTGCATTCACAGTTGCTGCAGTGATACTTGAGGCAGATGAAGTGAGATCAGTAGCAAGAGATAACGGGTTACCGTCGCTCGCCAAAGTAGCGGCAATAGCATGAGTCAACGGTGTGACGTTTACATTTTGCGAACCACTAACTTCTGTTGGAAAAACTGAAACAAGCGACTCGGTCGTGCCGTTCACTTGCCCAACTGCCGTGACAACATAAGGGGCAGTACAACCACTCAAATCACTAAAGGTATAACCCCCTAAGGAATTAGATGAAGTTACTTTTGTCACACCATTTGCACAAGTAAGTGTCACGGAAGCACTCGGCATCGGTGCACCAGTTGCAACAATGCCTGCTAAGGAGTTTGGTATACCCGACGATATTGTCCCTCCTCCCCCACTTCCACCGCATCCAGCGAGTACCAATAAAAGAGGCACTATCGACAAATAGCAAATCTGAACAACTTTCATAAAAAACCCTCTTGAGAATTTGTTGTTTTTATTATATTTTTATAAAAATTGGAATTTATATCAAAAACATATCGTTAACACTATGTTTTTATGGGCGTTTAATGTGCCCCCGTCTACAAGCATCGCCAGCGTAGAGTTCAATCAAACATTTAAAAATACCATTCTCACATCAGCATCTAAGCAATGTAGTTCAGGTTTTAAAAAGCATCAAAAGCGTTTGAGCAAATAAAAAAGGACTTAGATTTCTCTAAGTCCTTTTCAAATTTTGGTGGGACCAGCGGGGGTCGAACCCACGACAAACGGATTAAAAGTCCGCTGCTCTACCAACTGAGCTATGGTCCCAACACGCAGAGTATTTAACGTTTGTTTCGTACCCTGCGAAGACTAAAAGTATAACGCATTTTTTACGTTTTTAGCAATGGGCGTGAAGAAATTTGATCAAAAATCCATCCTGCTGCGCAGAGCCCAAACGTAGCCGTCACACTGACCACAGAACCGTAACCGTGACAGTTCAAAGAGCCATCACCTTCGACGGAACAACTGGCATCTGGCGGGGCCACTGCCTCGCGGCTGAATACACACGCAACACCTATCTTTTTGCCATCGCGTGCAGCACCGTGTTGGCGACGCAAGTTGTAGCGCAGCTTGGCAAGCAAGGGATCGTGGCTGGTATTCACAAGGTCATCCACATCCACTTTGTGCGCCAAGCGTTTACCGCCGGCAGCGCCTACGCTGATGAACACACAACGCTGCTTCAAAGCCCAAGCGGCCATCGCGGTCTTGGCTTTGATTTGGTCGCAGGCATCAATCACGGCATCCACAGCGACACCATCAAGAATGCTTGGCCAGTTGTCTGGATCCACAAAATTCTCAATGCACGTCACCACACATTCTGGGTTGATGTGTGCAATGCGCTGACGCATGGCCTGAACTTTGGCCATGCCCACCGTGTCATCAAGCGCATGAATTTGGCGGTTGATGTTGGACTCAGCGACGTGATCAAGATCAATCAAGGTCAAACGCCCTACCCCACTGCGTGCCAACGCTTCAGCAGACCAAGATCCAACGCCACCTATGCCCACCACCACCACATGTGCTGCTCGAATATGTGCAGCACCAGCTGTGCCGTACAAACGGTCT
>Ga0228699_1000084_pt1 | contig 94700 bp, 94 predicted proteins | sample McNCre217_Aug_MG_FD_178016 | JGI IMG/M metagenome (GOLD analysis project Ga0228699, IMG submission 178016) | Freshwater microbial communities from McNutts Creek, Athens, Georgia, United States - 2-17_Aug_MG | ecosystem: Environmental > Aquatic > Freshwater > Creek | place: USA: Georgia... | reverse complement strand
GCTGAAACTTTGCGCGTGGCGCAAGACCGCTTGACACACTGGACCAGCGTGGGTGCTCAATGCTCTCCCACCGTGATCCGTTTGATCAAGCAAGCTGCTAAAGCTGCTGCTTAATTGAACAAAGGCATCGCGATGACGCTGGGCTTGGAGTCCGCAGAACTTCCTGCGGACGCTATCGAAGTCGGGCGCATCGCAGATGCTTGGGGCATCAAAGGCTGGTTCAAGGTCTTGCCCTATAGCGCTTCTCCGGAAGCGCTTTTTTCTTCCAAGCGTTGGTTTTTACAACCCGCTGAACGGGGTGCCAAAACCTTTTCAGGCACCGTGCTTCTCAAAGTCAAAGAAGCCAAAGAACACTCCGACTCTGTGGTGGCCACCTCGGCTGAAGTGCCCGACCGCAATGCCGCAGAGCTGCTCAAAGGCGCACGCATTTTTGTGTCGCGTGCGAGCTTTCCCACCCCCGAAACCGACGAGTACTACTGGGTCGATTTGATCGGCCTTGATGTGGTCAACCGCGAAGGTGTGGCGCTGGGCGCTGTGCGCGAGCTGCTGCACACCGGTCCACAAACCGTGCTGGTGCTGACTTACGAGGAAGAGGGCAAAGCCAAAGAGCGCATGATTCCTTTTGTGTCGGCCTACATCGATACCGTCGATTTGGCAGGACGCTGCATCACCGCCGACTGGCAACCCGATTACTGAAGCGCTCGCGAAAGGCTTGGCCGTGCGCTTTGACATCATCACCCTATTCCCTGAACTGTTTGAGCCGTTTCTCAAAACAGGCGTGACCCGTCGTGCCTATGAGTCAGGTCAAGTCGAGGTGCGTTTGTGGAACCCGCGTGATTACGCCGAAGGCAACTACCGCCGCGTGGATGACCGTCCGTTTGGTGGTGGCCCCGGCATGGTCATGCTGGCCGAGCCTTTGACTGCGTGTTTGAATGCTATTCGCACCGACCGAGGCCAAGACCGCGAGGTGGCTCCGCTGGTGCTGTTCTCTCCGATTGGTGACACCTTGTGCCACGCTGCCGTGCAACGTTGGTCGGACAGCCAAGGCGCAGTGCTGCTGTGCGGTCGCTACGAAGGCATTGACCAACGTTTCATCGACACCTATGTAGATGCCCAAATCAGTCTCGGTGACTTTGTGCTCTCAGGCGGCGAGATCGCCGCCATGGCCTTGCTCGATTCAGTGGCCCGCTTGCAACCTGGTGTGCTCAACGACGAAGGGAGCCACCAGTTGGACAGCTTCAACCCCGCGTTGGATGGCTTGCTCGATTGCCCGCATTACACCCGCCCCGAGCAGTGGCAGGGGCAGGGCGTGCCAGCCGCATTGGTGTCTGGCCACCACATCAACATCGAGCGCTGGCGCCGTGACCAGCGTTTGCTGCTGACCGCTCGCCTACGCCCCGAGCTGATTGAGGCCGCGCGTGCCGATGCCAAGCTCACGCCTCAAGATGAGGCTGTTTTAAAGGCTCAAAATTCGCTATAATGATGGGCTTTTCGATCCTCTGGTCGGCCGCTTCGCGCCTTTGTTGCAAGAAGCCTTTTGTGTAGCGCGATCAAGATCTTTAGAGGAAAACAATGAACCTGATCCAAACTCTCGAGGCAGAAGAAATTGCCCGCCTCGGCAAATCTATCCCTGAATTCGCACCTGGCGACACAGTCATTGTGAACGTCAACGTGGTTGAAGGTACCCGCAAGCGCGTGCAAGCGTACGAAGGTGTGGTGATCGCTAAGCGTAACCGTGGCCTCAACAGCGGTTTCACCGTTCGCAAAATCTCTAGCGGCGAAGGCGTGGAGCGTACGTTCCAAACTTACAGTCCCTTGATCGCGAGCATCGAAGTCAAGCGTCGCGGTGATGTGCGTCGTGCCAAGTTGTACTACTTGCGTGAGCGCAGCGGTAAGTCTGCGCGTATCAAAGAAAAATTGGTCACCAAGTCGGCCGCAGCTTCTAAAGCCGCAGCAGCCGCTCAATAAGCAGGCAAGCCCTTGCTTAGAAGCCACCCCAAGTGAAAGCTTGCGGTGGCTTTTCTATGTCCAAACTCCCCACTTTTGACCCGCAACAAGTGCCTGTGTTCCAAGTGGACACGCACTTAGATGCCGTGCCTGCGCTGCAGCTCACGCCTGCGGCCTTGCAAGCGCGCTTTGCCCATCCGCCGCAGTGGACGCCTGAGCTGGTGCGTGAACGCAAGTTCATGGACCGCGCACCTGCGCAAGCGGCCGTGCTCTTGGGTATCGTCATGCGCGATGAGCCCACCGTGCTGCTGACACAGCGCCCCTCCCACATGTCGACCCACGCTGGGCAAATTGCATTTGCCGGAGGTAAGTGCGATGAGGGCGATGCCGATGTTGCCGCTACTGCTTTGCGCGAGGCGCATGAGGAGGTCGGCTTAGAGGCGCATCACGTGCAGGTGTTGGGCACCTTGCCCGAGTACGTCACAGGCTCTGCTTTTTACGTCACGCCCGTGGTGGCGCTGATTTCCCCAGCCATGACGCTGCAACTCAACACCCACGAAGTGGCGGACGCGTTTGAAGTGCCATTGGCTTTTTTGATGAACCCCGCGCACCACCGTTGGCACCGCTATGCGTTTGAAGGCGTGACGCGTGAGTGGTTGTCCATGCCTTACCAAGACGGCGAAGAGATGCGTTTTGTGTGGGGCGCCACCGCAGGCATGCTGCGAAACTTTTACCGCTTCTTGTCCGCTTAAGTCAGCAAAATTGAAAGATCTGACAGCTATCATCCAGACATGAGTTTCCTATCCCTGCTCCTTGCGCTGCTGATTGAACAAGCCCGACCCTTGGCGCGTGGCAATTGGGTGCACGGCATCATTCGCACATGGGTCACATGGATCAGTCAAACCTTGGATGCGGGTCATCCGCGTTTGGCATGGACCACCTGGTCGTTGGCTGTGGGCTTGCCTGCGGTCATCGCCACGGTGGTGCATTGGGTGTTGATCGGCATCTTTGGATGGCCTGTGGCAATGGTTTGGAGCGTGGCTGTTTTGTATGTCACCTTGGGCTTTCGTCAGTTCAGTCACCACTTCACCGACATTCGCGATGCGTTGGATGTAGGCGACGAACGCTTGGCGCGTGAGTTGTTTGCCGAGTGGCAACATGTTGAAGTGAGTACCTTGCCGCGCAGCGAGTTTTTGCGCCATGTGATTGAGCACTCGGTGCTCTCTGCACACCACCATGTGTTTGGTGTGCTCACCTGGTTTTCTGTGTTGGCTGCTTTGGGCTTTGGCCCCGCAGGTGCAGTGATTTACCGCATGAGCCAAATGGTGTCACGGGCTTGGCAAGCTACCCCTAAAGCCACCAAAGGTTGGGTGAGCGACACCTTGCAAGATGCCGCACGTCAAGCTTGGCGCCGCGTCGACTGGCTGCCTGCACGTTTGACCGCCGTGGCATTTGCCGTGATGGGTAATTTTGAAGAAGCCATTGATTGCTGGCGCACCCATGCCCAGCGATTCCCAGACGACAACGATGGCGTGGTGCTGGCCGCAACAGCCGGTGCTTTGAACGTGCGCTTGGGAGGTGAGGCCCTGCATGCGACAGAGGAAGACATCAGCCAAGACAGCGAAAGCACGCCGGGTCGAGCGCCAGAGATGGCCCATTTGCCCAGCGTGGTGGGCCTGATTTGGCGCAGCGTGGTGTTGTGGATGGTGTTGCTGGCCTTGCTGACCTTGGCCCGTTTGTTGGGCTAACCCCTCAATCGGACTCAGTAATTCACAGGCTGCGTGAGCTCGGCAAACAACATGCCGTACAGCTTGTAACGCGAGGGGCTGATGGCCCCAGTTTCTACGGCGTCTTGCACCCCACACGAAGGTTCGTGCAAATGCGTGCAGTTGTAAAACTTGCAATTCGCCACATGCGGTTTGAAGTCGGGCATGTAGGCCGCTAGCTGCATGGGGTCGATGTGGTGCACGCCAAACTCTTGAAAACCCGGCGAGTCAATCAACCCTGTTTTTCGCTCGGCATCCACCCAGTGCCACGTGGTCGATGTGGTGGTGTGCTTGCCCGAATTGAGCGCTTGCGAAATCTCTGCTGTCGCCACATTGGCGTTGGGCACCAGTGCATTGATGAGCGTGCTTTTACCAGTACCCGAGGGGCCGAGCACCAGCGTGGTTTTGTGTTTCAAGCGCTCGGGCAAGTCGGCCAAGTCGCCTGTTTTAAACGCGCCTTGCAGCACGGTGTAGCCCATCTTCACGTAAGGCTCTAGGCGGGCGAGGGCGCGTGCAAATGGTTCTTGCAAATCGCTTTTGTTTAACGCGATGATGGGTGTGATGTGTTCGGCTTCAGCGGCAATCAAGGCGCGCGTGAGTTGCATTTCAGAGAACTCTGGCTCGGCGGCCAAGAGGATCAAGACTTGGTCTAAGTTGGCCGCAAACGACTTGGTGCGAATCTCGTCTTGTCGGTAAAACAAGTTGTGGCGTGGCTCTACTTTTTCGATGGTGCCTTCGTCGGTGCTGGCCAACCATTGCACGCGGTCGCCCACCACCACTTGGCTCTTCTTGCCACGCGGGTGGCAAATGCGACGCTCACCATCGGGTGTTTCCACCACGCAGTGTCGTCCGTGGCTGGCCACCACCAAGCCGGTTTGCTTCATGCGGCCATGCGCGCCAAGCGCTGCGATGCAGGCGGGTGCGAGTAGTAAAACGCCACATACCAAGGGTCGGGCGTGAGGGTGGATGCGTTGTCTTTGTAGAGCTTGAGCAAGGCACTGGCCAGTGCTTGGCCGTTGCTGTTGGCCACGGCGTAGGCATCGGCTTCAAACTCAAACTTGCGCGAGCGATGCGCCGACAAGGGCGACACAAAGAAGGTGAACAAAGGCAACACCAGCATGAAGAGCAACAAGGCCAAGGCGCTGTTGTTGCCGCTCAGGTTGGGCATGACGCCCAGGCCTGTGTAAAACCAAACTTGCTGCGACACCCAACCCAGCAAAGCGAGGCCCGCCAAGCTCGTGGCAAAACTGGTGGCCATCATTTTCAAAATGTGGCGGTGTTTGAAGTGGCCGAGCTCGTGGGCCAGCACCGCTTCCATTTCATCGCCATTGAGTTGTGCCAACAGAGTGTCGAAGAACACCACGCGTTTGGCTGCACCAAAGCCTGTGAAGAAGGCGTTGGAGTGGGCCGAACGACGGCTGCCATCCATCACAAAAAAACCTTTGGCGGTAAAGCCTGCACGGGTCATCAAAGCGGTCACGCGCTCTTTGAGCGTGGCGTCTTCTAGCGGGGTGAACTTGTTGAACAAGGGCATGATGACGTTGGGTGCAATCCACATCACAAACAGTTGGTACGCCACCAAGGCCGCCCAGGTGTAGAGCCACCACAGCGCACCGCCTGCTTGCATGAGCCACAGCACGAGCCACAAAATCGGTAAACCCAACACCATGCCCACCAGCAAGCCTTTGAGTAGGTCGCTCACCCACAGCTTCGGGGTGGTGTGGTTAAAGCCAAAGCGTTGTTCAATGCCAAAGGTTTGGTACAGCGACAAGGGCAGGCCAATCAAGCCGCCGATCAAGCTAAAGCCCACGACCAAGGCGATTTGTTGGCCCATGCCTTCGCCCAGCCAGTCGAGCGTGACTTGGTTGAGCAAGTCCAAACCCCCGAGCAAGGTCCACGCCATCAAGGTGATGGCATCGAGGCCCAAGTCAGCCACTGCAATGCGTGCTTTGGCGAGGGTGTAGTCGGCGGCTTTGTGATGTGCGTCTAGGCTGATGGTGTGTGCAAACGCAGCAGGCACTTGCGCGCGGTGTTGTGCCACATGGCGCACTTGACGGCCACTGAGCCAAAGTTTGGTGAGCAAATTAGCCACCAGCACGCCGGCGAGGGTCAAGGTCATCACAAGAGAGGGATTCATCATGGAGGAGGAGTTTAGATGATGGGCGACAATCAGCTTTATGTCTGAAGTTGCTACCACTCCTGTTGTTACTCCCAAACTCGCTAAGTCTGACTTGAACTTGGTCTGGCTCGATTGCGAAATGTCTGGCCTTGATCCCGAGCGCGAGCGCTTGCTTGAAATTGCGGTCGTTGTGACCAACCCCGATTTGTCAATCCGCATTGAAGGCCCTGTGTTTGTGATTCACCAAAGTGACGAGTTGCTTGGCAAGATGGACGCATGGAACAAAGGCACCCACGGCAAGAGCGGCCTGATTGACAAAGTGAAAGCTTCCACTGTGACCGAGGCGGAAGCCGAAGTGCAACTCATCGCCTTCATGAAGCAATACGTGACCAAAGCAGCCTCGCCCATGTGTGGCAACACGATTGGCCAAGACCGCCGCTTTTTGAACAAATACATGCCCAAGCTCGAAGGGTGGTTTCACTACCGCAACTTGGATGTGAGCACGCTCAAAGAGCTGTCACGTCGCTGGAAGCCTGAGGTGTTGAATGCTTTTAAGAAGGCCCAAAAACACACGGCGCTGGCCGATGTGCACGAGTCCATCGATGAAATGATTCACTACCGCGAACACTTTTTGAAGCTGTGATTAGGTAAAAACCCGAATCCGTGCCATAATCGAAATCTTCGCTACAAAAACGTAGCGTATTTGTACATCTCCCTTCATTCACCGGGCTCGCGAAATGAGCCCCAAGCACTGAATAAACCCCGTTGCGGGTCAGAGCAGGTTCCGTTTGATGGTTGATGTTTTTTAACCATGAACGGAGCAGCCGCACAACTTGTGGCGCTCACGTGCGAAAGAAAAAAATCATGACTGACACTTTGAATGTGACAGGCGAATTTGCGCCTGCCGAAACTATTTCTATTCCTGTGCAAGACGTGGCACAACAGCCAAACGGCTTCGTCGAATTGGGCTTGGCCCCTGAACTGGTGCAAGCTGTGGCCGACCTGGGCTACACCCAACCCACCACGGTTCAACAAAAAACTATTCCATTGGCGCTGCCCAACGAAAGCAGCCAAGGCTTCATCGACTTGATGGTGTCTAGCCAAACCGGTAGCGGCAAAACAGCAGCTTTCTTGTTGCCCGTGTTGCACACCTTGATTCAACAACAAGCCGAAGCCGAAGCCGCCGACAAAGCCGCTTGGAACAAGCTGGTGGCTGATGCTGCCGCCAAAGGCGAAGAGCCACCCAAGCGCGCCAAGCGCAAAGACCCCACCAATGTGCGTAACTTCAAAGCCCCCACACCTGGTGCTTTGATTGTGTGCCCGACACGCGAATTGGCCCAACAAGTGGCGCATGACGCCATCGACTTGGTCAAGCACTGCCGTGGCCTGCGCGTGGCCAACGTGGTGGGCGGTATGCCTTACCAGTTGCAAATCGCCAAACTGCAAAACGCCAACCTCGTGGTGGCCACACCTGGCCGTTTGCTCGACTTGCAACGCTCCATGCAAATCAAGCTGGAGAAAGTTCAGTTCTTGGTGGTGGACGAAGCCGACCGTATGCTCGACTTGGGCTTTGCCGATGACTTGGCCGAGATCAACCAACTCACCATCGACCGCAAGCAAACCATGATGTTCAGCGCCACGTTTGCGCCGCGCATTCAGCAATTGGCCGCACGTGTGATGCGTGAGCCACAGCGCGTGCAAATCGACTCACCTCAAGAAAAGCACAACAACATTCGACAAGTGCTGCACTGGGCGGACAACGCCCAACACAAGCGCCGCTTGTTGGATCACCTCTTGCGCGACACCACCATCAACCAAGCCGTGGTGTTTGCCAGCACCCAAATTGAATGCGATGGTTTGGCCAACGACTTGCAACAAGAAGGCTTCTCGGCTGTTGCTTTGCATGGCGCGTTGAGCCAAGGTTTGCGTAACCGCCGTTTGATGGCGTTGCGCAATGGCCAAGTGCAGTTCTTGGTCGCCACCGACGTGGCAGCTCGTGGCATTGACGTGCCCACCATCACCCACGTGTTCAACTTTGGCTTGCCCATGAAGTCTGAGGACTACACCCACCGCATCGGTCGTACCGGTCGTGCGGGCCGTGATGGCTTGGCTGTGACCTTGGCCGAGTTTCGCGACAAGCGCAAAATTTTCGACATCGAAGCCTACACACGCCAGCAGTTCACGGCTGAAGTGATTCCAGGCATGGAGCCTACACAACGCCTCGAACAACGTGGCGGCGGCCGTGACTACGACCGCAAAGGCGGCGGCAAGTTTGGCGGCGGTGGCCGTGGTTTTGGTGGCAACAAGTTCGGCGGCCGCTCTGAGCGTTCAGAAGGCCACGGCTATGGCCGCTTCGAGCCACGCTTTGATGACCGTCGCCCATCGGGTAACCGTTTTGAAGGTCGTTCTGACAACCGCTTCGAAGGTCGCCAAGACGCGCCGCGTTTTGAAGATCGCCGTGGTGGTGGCAACTTTGAGCCACGTCACCATGAGTCACGTGGTCAAGACTCACGCGGGCACTTTGGCGAAGGCCGTGGCGGTCCTCGTGGCAACTTTGGTGCGCCACGTAGCTTCGAAGATCGCGCCCCACGCAGCTTTGAAGACCGTGCACCTTCACGTGGCCCACGTGCCCCGTTTGAGGCAGGTCGTACACCGTTTGACAAGCCAGGCCGTCCAGCCGGTGGCAAGTCGTTTGGTGGCGGCTTTGATGCGAAGAAGCGCACACCTAAGCCACGCGTGCCTCGTTAATTAACAGCCGCGCTTAGCATTCAGCCACCGCGCTGCACCTGGGGTGCAACGTCGGTGGCTGAATTGTTTGTGGGCTACGCCTTTTAGGCAGTGAGGGCTTGTGCGACAAAGTCCAAGCGGTCTTGACCCCAAAACATCTCGCCATCCACCATGTAGGTGGGGGCACCAAAGACTTGGGTGTCGATCGCGCTCTGTGTGTAGGCGTCGTAGCGTGCTTGCACCTCGGGTGTGTCAGACAGTGCCAAACAGGCTGCATCCAATTGGTGTTCATTGAGTAATGCAGCCAAGGTGGCAGCATCGGCAATGTCGCGCTCTTCATGCCACACCGCTGACAACACCGCGCCGGTGATGGCCAACGCGGCATCGGTGCCGTGGTGCAGGTCCACCGCAATGATGAGCTTGGCAGCAGGGTCACCTGATACGGGGAAAAACTTGGGGTGCAAGTTGATGGGCAAGTTCAGTGCTTTGCCAAAACGTGCCAATTCGACTAGTCGATATGCTTGGCGTTGTGGCGCACGTTTGCCCAAGGGCAGGCCGCCTGAAATGGGGAACACCTTGCCTAAATCCATTGGCAGCACACGCACGGTGGCGCCTGCTGCTTTGGCGATGTTCACAAAGCGTTGGTGGCCCAAGTAAGTCCAAGGGCTTTGAGGGGCCAAGTAGTAATCGACGGTTTTGCTCATGTCTGTCTCCTGTGTGTTTAGTAATGCGGGGGCAACTCATCGCGCAGGCTGCGAAAGCCGCCCGTGCCGCCATCGGGTGTTTGCTGGCGCAGTTGGCTGACTTCGCGAATGAGCGCATCAATTTGTTGCTGTTGTTGAAAAATAGTTTGGTTGAGTTGTTCCACCAAGTCTTCGGTGAAGCTGGCCTTGATTTCAAGGTCCATCAAGCGCTTGTCAATGTCGGCGTTGGGCATGGGTGGTTTCATTCGTGTGACGTGTCGAGCTTGGCCAGTTCGGTGCGTAGCACTTCGAGTTCGCGTTGGTAACCTTCAGCATCGCCAAAGTCGACAAAGCCGGTGTAGTAGGGGTGAGCCGCCATGATTTTGCGGGCGTGTTTGATGGGGCACCAGTACTGCTCGGTGCGCGCCACCACCTCGCGGGCATAGGCCATCAAGCCGTTGCCGTACGAACAATAGGCGCAGTTGAATTTTTCAAGCAAATTCAAATACGCCAAGTGAGAGCGGTCAAACACAAAATAGTCTGAGCGTTTCACACGTGCGATGCCGTACACGGGAAAGCAAATGGTTTGGTACAGCGTCACAGCCACGTCCAGCAACACCATGGGGAAGAACACGGCATAAATGATGGGGGCGGTCAGGGCTGTGGAGAGCTTGGCCGAGAACACATACGACCACAACCCTGTTTTGAAGCGGCGTTGCTGCTCTAGCACTTCGTGCTCAAAGCGCACACGGGTTTCTTCAAAGTCGGCCTGCAATTCAGCGCGTTTGCGCTTCATTTCCAGTTCGATTTCTTGCTCCATGTGCTGGATGCGAGCCAGCAATTCACTGATTTTTGGATTCATAAATCACCTTGTTTTGCTAGATTATGGGCGGTTACGTGCGAAAATACGCTGTACTTGTGGCCTAATTAGAGGCTGTAACTTTTTTTACTTGGAAATTTCATGGGAAACAAAATCGTCACTGAAGCCGACCGCAAACGCGCACCAAAACCAATTCCACTGCCAGGCACTGTGCTGCGCACAGGCGGTCGTGGTCAACGCGTGAGTCTTGAGCGCGGTGTTGCGACACGTAGCAAGAAGAACCCTGGCAAGCGCACCAACAAAGGCGGTTAATTCCCCTTTGTCTTTGTGACAGCCAAATAAAAAGCGACCCTCGGGTCGCTTTTTGTTTTTGGGGCGTTGCCGCCGTTACTCTGGGAGTTCGATTTTGACTTCGAGCACTTCGAGGTTGTCGTGACGCTCCAGATTGACCTTGATGTCATCTGGATTGATCTTCACGTATTTCGAGAGCACAGCCACCAGATCGCGCTGCAAATCAGGCAGATAGTCGGGCTGTGGGTTGCGACCCGTACGCTCGTGGGTGAGGATGAACTGCAAACGTTCTTTGGCAACGTTCGCCGTTTTTTTCTTCTCACCGAGTAAGAGAGAGAGCAAGGACATGGCTTACTTCCCGCCAAAAATACGTTTGAGCAAACCTGGTTTGACGTGCTCAGTGAAGCGCATGGGCAAGTCTTCGCCCAAGAAACGGCTGATCACGTCTTTGTAGGCTTCAGATACATCGGTGTTTTCCAAATGCACCGCTGGCAAGCCTTGGTTAGAGGCTGTCAACACGGTTTCGGATTCGGGAATCACGCCGATCAAAGGAATGCGCAAGATGTCTTGGATGTCTTCGAGCGACAGCATGTGGCCTTCTTCCACGCGGCTGGGGTTGTAGCGCGTGATGAGCAAGTGCTCTTTGATGGGCGTGTCGCCTTCGATGGCACGCTTGGTCTTGCTGCTGAGCATGCCCAAGATTCGGTCTGAGTCGCGCACCGAAGACACTTCTGGGTTGGTCACCACCAAAGCTTCATCGGCAAAGTGCATCGCCATCATGGCGCCCACTTCGATACCGGCGGGGGAATCGCACACGATGTAGTCGAACTTCATTTCTTTGAGTTCGTTCAACACGCGCTCCACGCCGTCTTGCGACAAAGCGTCTTTGTCACGCGTTTGCGAAGCTGCCAACACGTACAAGTTGTCGCATTGTTTGTCTTTGATGAGGGCTTGGTTCAGTGTCGCTTCGCCGTTGATGACGTTGATGAAGTCATACACCACACGACGTTCGCAACCCATGATGAGGTCGAGGTTACGCAGGCCGACGTCAAAGTCGATGACCACCGTTTTAAAGCCGCGCAAAGCGAGACCAGAAGAAAAACTGGCGCTGGTTGTGGTCTTGCCCACACCACCTTTGCCAGAAGTCACCACCACGATTTTTGTCATGTATGAAGCCCTAGGTTGTTTCTGTGATTTAACTGGCAAATTTTACAGCGCTTGCATCACCAACTTGTCGCCCTGAAGGCTGATTTGCGCGGGCTTGCCCAGTACATCGGCTGGCAGGGGGGCATCGCCGCTGGTGCGGTAGGTGCCAGCAATGGAAATCAGCTCAGCTTCGAGGCTAGAGGTGAAGATGCGGGCTTGCTCGTCACCACGCGCGCCTGCAATCGCTTTACCTCGCAACGGTGCATACACATGGATGTGGCCATCCGCCATGATCTCAGCGCCTGGGTTGACCATCGCCAACACAATCAAATCGCGACCTTTGGCGTACACGTGTTGGCCTGATCGCAAAGGTTTGTCGATCACCATCGCGGCAGCGTTTGTGGGGACTTCACGTACCACTTCGACTTCGCGAATCACTTCTTGCACCACGGTTTCCACACGCGGCGCTGCTGGCGTTTGAACGCTCAAGTCACGCGCTTCAAACAACCCTGCTTTGTGGGCGTTAGCTAATTGGTGTTCATTCGCGCCACGCACGGCCACAGGCAGCATTTGGTGCGTGCGCAGCATCAGGCACACCGAAGGCAAGTCCAGCAGGTTGTACGGGTCTTCGAGCTGGCTCAAATCAATCACGACTGGGTCGTTGTCGAAGAAGCCAGGTGTCGCGCCCAGGCGGCGCGCCATATCGGCTTGCAAGGCAGATGTATCGGGATTTTTGAGGAGAAAAGACACCAAGGGCAGCGAGGCACTTTTGATTTCGTAGGCGTGTGGCGCGGGAGCTTGGCTCATAAGACTTGCAAAAAATTAGAAAACCTGAACTTTACACGGCAAGGGTATTGATACCTCGGTAAACTTTTTGATATGTATTTGCTTTCACCTGCTCGCACTGCTTTCATTCCATTTGCCCTGAGTGCCGTGACGGCTTTGGCTCAGCAAGCGACGGCGCCAGCCGCTGCCACCTCTGACATGGGGCGCATCGAAATCACCAGCGGTCGCGACAACGATACGCAGCAACGCCGTGAATCTACCGCCAGCAAAATTGTGATTGGCCGTGAAGAGATCGAACGTCAAGGTGACTCGAATTTAGGTGAAATTTTGAAGCGTATGCCTGGGATCACGTTGGGCGGTGTGCCTGGTCGAGGCAGTGGCATTCGCATGCGTGGCTTGAGTCAGGGGTACACCCAAATTTTGTTGGATGGTGAACGTGTGCCACCCGGCTTTAACGTGGAATCGCTCACGCCCGAGATGATTGAGCGCGTGGAGATTTACCGCGCACCCACGGCTGAGACAGGTGCGCAAGCGATTGCAGGCACCATCAACATCATTACCCGTGAAGGCCGCAAAGGCATGCCCACGGAGCTGAAGGTGGGGTCGTCATTTCAGGGGGGCTACGCTTCTCCCACGGCCTCGTTGGTCAAGTACCACGATGCTGAAAAGTGGACTGCCAACTACACCTTGTCGATCAATCGCTACGCTGCGCCAGATCACAGTGAAAGTGATTTGACGCACACCGATAACAACAACAGCAACAACAACCTCACGCGTCGCCGCATCAGTGATAGTCACTATGGTCGTGAGGGCTTGCATACCACGGCACGTTTGCAATTCAAAGGTGATCCAGGTGAGTCGCTCACATTGATGCCATTTATGGCCCTCTCACAGGGCTCGACATCTGGAAGCGTGTGGGCTTCGCAAAACAACAATCAACAGACCACGGCGACGACGCAAGTTGACAACCACTTTGCGGTGGCGAGATTGAACGGTCAGTGGAAGCGCAAACTTTCCACCGATAGCAACATGGAATGGAAGTTCAATGTGGGCGGCTGGAATAGCCATTCAGTGACAGACCAAAGCTCTTTGAACACGGGGGTGCTTCCAACCATCCACGAAGATACGCTGACACAAGACCGCTCGATGAGTCTTGGCGGTAAATACACCAACGTCATGGGCGGCGGTCATCAGTGGGTCAGTGGCATGGACACCGAAGGCGTTCATCGGACGCAAGCCGTGACAGGCCTCTACAGCATGGGCAATGCCAATGGCAGTGCCGACTTGCAAGCCAGCTCGATGCGTTATGCCATGTACTCACAGGACGAATGGCAACTCACCCCCAATTGGGCAACTCATTTGGGCGCACGTTATGAAGCGCTCACGACGCAAGGTAATACCAGCACAGGAGATGTGACCAATCGCAACAGCGTCTTCACGCCTTTGCTGCATGCGATGTGGCGACCAGAACCTGATAGCCGTGACCAAATCCGCATGAGCCTTACGCGCAGCTTTAAAACACCCAGCATGCCCAGTTTGTTGGCACGACGCACCTACACGCGTGATGAAAACAGTGTGACCAACCCCGACACCATGGGCAACCCCAACCTCAAGCCTGAAGTCGCCACGGGCTTGGATCTGGCGATCGAGCGCTATTTGCCCCAAGGGGGGGTACTCAGTGCGAGTGCGTTTTATCGACGGGTCAACAACTTGATTCGTAGCAGCACCAGCTACGAATCAAGCTCCCTACGTTGGGTTTCCACACCTCAAAACATCAGCGATGCCATTACTCAAGGCATTGAACTGGAAGCCAAGTTTGGTTTGAAGCAATGGATAGAAAACGCCCCCGCTGTCGACGTGCGCAGCAATGTGAGCTTTTATCACTCGCGTGTGCTGAGTATTGAGGGCCCTGACAACCGCCTTGATCAGCAGCCCAGCATGACCATGAACTTGGGTGCCGACTACCGCTTGCGTGGTGTGCCTCTGACCGTGGGGGGCAACTACAACTACAACCCTGGCTACACCACCCGCAGCAGCGATGTGCAGTGGCTGACTGTTTCGCAAAAACGCGTGATGGATGTGTACGGACTTTGGCGCGTGGACAGCACCACGGCATGGCGTTTAACCTTGAGCAACTTGGATCCACGCCATTACAACGCCGGTAATTACTACAGCAGCGGTGGCGTGACTGAAACCAATAACACTTTTAATCGCAGTTGGACCAATGTCCTCATTCAGTTGGAGAAAAAACTATGACACAACGTGACGGTACTTGGTACGACCGCATGTACAACAACCGCGCGTTGGTGCCGGAGTTTCCCGCCCACTTGGCGCACTGGCGTAACGCCTCCGTTCAGGCGCGCGCTGAGTTGCAATGCTTTCAAGACATCGCCTACGGTTCAGGTTCCAATGAAATACTGGACATGTTTCCGACACCTCACGTGGGCGAGGGCGGCGCACCTGTGCTGGTGTTCATCCACGGTGGTTATTGGCGCGCACTCGACAAAACCGATCATTCGTTCATCGCCCCTGCCTTCACGGCGCAAGGTGCGCATGTGGTGGTGCCTAACTACGCGTTGTGTCCTGCGGTCAGCGTGTCACACATCACGCTGCAAATGGTCAAGGCCGTGGCGTGGGTGTGGCGCAACATTCACCGCTTTGGTGGTGACCCCAATCGCATCGTCGTGGTGGGGCACTCGGCCGGTGGTCACTTGGCGGCCATGCTGCAAGCGTGCCAGTGGCCAACCTACGCCAAAGACTTGCCCGAGCAGGTGGTGCACAAAGCCTTGTCCATTTCGGGTTTGTTTGAGTTGGAGTCCATCCGACGCACGCCCTTTTTGGCTGACCTCAACTTATCCGAGGCAGAGGCCTTGCGCAACAGCCCCGCTTACATGGCTGCACCCGCGAGTGGCACGCTCTACAGCGTGGTGGGTGGCGCAGAGAGCGAGGAGTTTTTGCGTCACAACCAACTCATTCAACATGCGTGGGGCAAAGCGCGTGTGCCGGTGAGCGAGGCTCTGCCCGGCCTCAACCACTTCAGCGTGGTCGAGTCATTGGTGCAGCCCGGTGCGCGTTTGCACAGCTTGGCGAGCGAGCTGTTGCGCTAAAGCCTTCCTCTCAAGTCAGAGACGCCCAACAAAAAGCCCCGCCAACATCACGTTGTGCGGGGCTTTGTTTGGCGTTGCAGCAGGTTTACATCAACAGATGTTCGCCGGCGTTGTCGCCACCCAAGATGACGTAGTTCACCTTGCGCACGTCCATCAGCTTGGTGCCGCCGGCATAGCTGATCGAGCTTTGCACGTCTTGCTCCATTTCGATGAGCGTGTTGGCCAACTTGCCTTTGACGGGCTCGAGGATGCGCTTGCCTTCCACGTGCTTGTACTCGCCTTTGTTGAAGTCGGAGGCTGAGCCGTAATACTCTTTGAACAACTCGCCGTCGACTTCCACGGTCTTGCCTGGCGACTCTTCGTGGCCTGCAAACAGCGAACCAATCATCACCATGCTCGCGCCAAAGCGGATGCTCTTGGCAATGTCACCGTGGCTGCGAATGCCGCCGTCAGCAATGATCGGCTTGGTCGCCACGCGGGCGCACCACTTGAGCGCTGACAACTGCCAACCGCCGGTGCCAAAACCTGTTTTGAGTTTGGTGATACACACCTTGCCTGGACCCACGCCCACTTTGGTCGCGTCAGCGCCCCAGTTTTCAAGATCGATCACGGCTTCAGGCGTCGCCACGTTGCCCGCAATGATGAAGCTCTTGGGCAACTTGGCCTTGATGTAGCCAATCATGTCGCGCACGCTGTCGGCATGGCCGTGGGCGATGTCGATGGTGATGTATTCGGGTGTCAAACCTGCGGCGGCCAGTGTGTCCACCGTTTCGCGGTCTGGGGCTTTCACGCCCAAAGAGATCGAGGCAAACACACCCTTGGCGTGCATGTCTTTCACGAATTGGACATTGTCCAAATCGAAGCGGTGCATCACGTAGAAGTAGTTGTTTTGCGCCATCCACAAGCAGATGCTTTCATCCACCACGGTTTTCATGTTGGCGGGCACGACAGGCAAGCGAAACTTGCGGCCACCGAGTTCAACACCTGCATCGCATTCAGAGCGGCTTTCCACGCGGCACTTGCGTGGCAGCAACAAGATGTTGTCGTAATCAAAAATTTCCATATTCCCAAGCTCCAGAAAGTAACGTTCGAAGATTGAGCGCTTGGCTTGGCCGGTTTTTTCAGGTGCAAAGTGCAGGCCAAAAAAAACCGAGCACAAGAATCTTGGGCCCGGTGGCTGATTCTAACAGCTTGTATACAGTCCGTTCGTCAAGCGTCTGTTTGGACTGCCAGCTAAACCTAAAATCTACCCATGCACTCTATGAACGGGTTTGACACCCCAACCGCTTCGGTCACACCCCACACCTCGGCCTTGCTCCAAGGCCTCAACAACGAACAAGCCGCCGCAGTCACGCTGCCGCAGGCGCACGCGCTGATCTTGGCGGGCGCGGGTTCGGGCAAGACGCGGGTGCTGACCACGCGCATTGCGTGGCTCATGCAAACGGGGCAGGTGTCGCCCGGCGGCATCTTGGCGGTGACGTTCACCAACAAGGCTGCCAAAGAAATGCTCACGCGTTTGTCGGCCATGTTGCCAGTGAATGTGCGCGGCATGTGGGTGGGCACGTTTCACGGGCTGTGCAATCGCTTTTTGCGCGCCCACTGGAAGCTGGCCAATTTGCCGCAGACCTTTCAAATTTTGGACACGCAAGACCAGCTCAGCGCCATCAAGCGCTTGAGCAAACAGTTCAATGTGGACGACGAGCGTTTCCCGCCCAAAGAAACCATGCGCTTCATTGCCGGTTGCAAAGAAGACGGTCTGCGTCCCAAAGACGTGGTGGCCCGCGACCCCGACGACCGCAAACGCGTGGAGTTGTACGAGCTGTACGAAGCCCAATGCCAACGCGAAGGCGTGGTGGATTTTGGTGAACTCATGCTGCGCTCGTACGAGCTGCTGCGCGACAACGAGCCCGTGCGCGAGCACTACCGTCGCCGCTTTCAGCACATCTTGGTGGACGAGTTTCAAGACACCAACAAGCTGCAATACGCGTGGCTCAAGCAACTCGCTGGTCCTGTGAATGGGGGCGGCGGCGCCATCTTGGCCGTGGGCGACGACGACCAAAGCATTTACGCCTTCCGCGGCGCGCGCGTGGGCAACATGGCCGACTTCGTGCGCGAGTACCAAGTGACGCACCAAATCAAGCTGGAGCAAAACTACCGCAGCTACAGCAACATCTTGGACAGCGCCAACCACCTCATCAGCCACAACAAAGGCCGCTTGGGTAAAAACCTGCACACCACCCAAGGCGCAGGCGAGCCCGTGCGCGTGTATGAATCGCCCACCGACTTGGCCGAAGCGCAATGGATGGTGGACGAGATGAAGCAACTCTTGCGCGATGGTCAAAACGGCGACGGCGCAAACGGCGTGCAACACCGCAGCGAAATAGCCGTGCTCTACCGCAGCAACGCACAAAGCCGTGTGATTGAAACCGCGCTGTTCAACGCCGCCATGCCGTACCGCGTGTACGGTGGCTTGCGCTTCTTTGAACGTCAAGAGATTAAGGATGCGTTAGCCTATTTACGACTGTTGGAAAATCCACGCGATGACACCAGTTTTTTGCGTGTTGTTAACACGCCACCACGAACCATCGGTTCTCGTGCCATTGAGGAGTTACAGGATGCGGCTCGCTCTGCTGGTACTTCGTTGCACGACGCGGTGTCTTTGGTGTCTGGGAAATTTGGAGCCAAGCTTGGTGGTTTCGTTGCCATGCTTGATGTGCTGCGAGAGCAAACTCAGGGCTTGAGTCTTCGCCAAATCATCGAGTTGCTGATTGATCAGTCTGGTCTTATTGCACATTACGGGAAGGATGGCATCAAAGGGCCTGACCGCATTGAGAACTTGCAGGAGTTGGTCAACGCCGCCGAGAGCTTTGTCACGCAAGAAGGCTTTCGCCGCGATGCCGTGGCCTTACCTGTTGACGAGCATGGGGCAGCCATCGCGGGTGACAACGCGGCGACCAACAGCGGTGCAACTCAAGCCGCAAACCAAGCTGCAACGCAAACCATGATCAACGCCGACACGGGCGAAACCTTGTCGCCCTTGGCCGCCTTCTTGACGCATGCCGCTTTGGAAGCGGGCGACAACCAAGCCCAAGCGGGGCAAGACGCGATTCAGTTGATGACGGTGCACGCCTCGAAGGGTTTGGAGTTTGATTGCGTGTTCATCACCGGCATGGAAGAGGGCTTGTTCCCGCACGAAAACTCGATGAACGATTTTGATGGCCTTGAAGAAGAGCGTCGCCTCATGTACGTGGCCATCACGCGTGCGCGCAAGCGTTTGTATTTGAGCCATTCACAAACCCGCATGTTGCATGGCCAAACGCGCTACAACTTGAAGAGCCGTTTCTTTGAAGAGCTGCCCGAGCACACGATGAAGTGGATCACGCCCGCGCGCTCGGCCTTTGCCGATGCCATGCCCTCGCGCCGCGATGCATGGCAAAACCCAGCTTGGCAAAACAAGTCATGGGGCCAAGGTGGGGTGCCTGCGCCCAAGCCTGTGCCTCAGCGCGCAGCCCCTGTGGCCAGTGGCCCCAACGCGTGGGTGCGCAGCGGTGTGCAAGTGTTTCACGCCAAGTTTGGCGAAGGCACGGTGATGAGCATTGAAGGCGTGGGCGACGATGCCCGTGCGCAAGTGAACTTCCCACGCCACGGCACCAAATGGTTGGCGCTGAGTGTGGCCAAGCTTACGCAGGTGTGAGCGGCACGTTAAAAGTTCACCCTGCATATTCGCTGAATTTGCAGGGTTTTCGTTATTGATGCGGTCGTGACTTTGAGTGAGTGTGAAAATTTAACGCACTGAAAGTTACATGATGGCGAAATCAAAGCTCTTACTTCCACCGCTGGCTTTTGGGCAAAACAGATCGCAGGTTGATCTTGATTTAGACCAAATGCAGTCGCGTGTGAACGCTATCACCAACTGGGTCAGCGAATACGACACGTTGGGCAAGAAAAACTTATTTCAACACCGCACATCGGTGTATGCGAATGAGGGTGTGCGTGTGATTGCTGTAGCAAGCACACCCACCGTGATGAAAGTGAATGACCCCGATTACACGATTGCCATTCCTTTGCAAGGTTCGGTGGAATCGTGGATTGGTCGGCATCACTACGCGGCCAAAGATGGTGAATCGGCCATTTTTACCTCCAAAGGAAAGCGGCATTCTGAAGGTGGTGACAAGTCTTGCCTGCTCATCAGCGTCTCAGAGCAGCGCCTGTTTAACACGGGGCGCATCATGTTAGGGGAGCGTTTTGAAGACATCTTGAAACCTGATATGCCTAGGGTGTTGAGTACGCAGATTCATCAGGTGAACTTTAAAAGCGTGATCCAACAAACCTGCCATCTGATTGATCAGTTCAATGGTGACCTCAGTTTGTTGAAAAGTTTTAATGTTGATGAAAACATCACCCGCTTGATGGTGATGTTGCTGGCACCGAATCACTTCATCAAGCCAGAGGAAGTTCGAACGGCCTCTGTCGGTCATAGAAAAGTGATCAACCATTTGTGCGATTTCATCGATCACAACATCGAACATACCCTTAGTCTGACTGAGCTAGAACGGGTGAGTGGGTTGTCGTCCCGAATGCTACAAAAAGAATTTCAAAAGTATTTTTCTTGCACGCCCATGCAATGGGTTCGGCAGCAACGCTTGTCACATGCACGAAAAATGCTGAATCGTCCTACCTCTCGTATGACGGTGACACAAGTCGCAGCGGCATGTGGCTATAACAACTTCAGTGAATTTTCTCGTCAATACAAACAACACTTTGGTGAGTTGCCCAGCGAAACACTTAAGTTTGCGCAAGGCCTCGGATAAAGATCGCAGCTTTGTTCGCATCCTTTGCAGGCGATTCGTGATTCAGGTGGTGGTGCAAGCCGCATTGCAAAAAAATCATCAAAACGTTCAAAACATCATGTTTTGAAAATTCAATCTGGATTTGTGAATTCAATGGTCTTATCGCCCAAACCCAATCAATGCAGCAGTTGTGCGTATGTGTTGGCGGCTGATAGTGCAAGCACAGGCTTGCGCTGCGGTGTCAGTTATTACGAACAGGCTGCGTTAGTCCGGCAGCAACAGCGCTTGAGTGCGTACCCCATGGTTGCTGCCAATCATCGCTGCCCGAAGTGGGCAAGCAAAATTTCAGGAGTACTTAAGAAATGAACAAAACAGAATTAATCGAACACATCGCAGCCAAGTCTGATCTGAGCAAGGCCGCAGCTGGTCGTGCGCTTGAAAGCATTGTTGATGCTGTGAAGAAGACCTTGAAGAAAGGCAACGCAGTCACTTTGGTGGGCTTTGGTACTTTCAGCGTGGGTAAACGTGCTGCACGTACGGGGCGTAACCCACGTACAGGCGCAGCTATCAAGATCAAAGCCGCCAAGGTGCCCAAGTTCAAAGCGGGCAAGGGCTTGAAAGACGCATTGAACTAAACAAGGATTCCAAGACAACAGGTTGGCCGCTCACGCGGCCTTTTTTATGCGTACAGCGTGTCTGACGTGAAGCAATCTTTGAAGCTGTAATACGTCGAGCAAAAAAACATCGACGCCAGCATCAGCATGGCGGGCAGCATGGCCATCGCTGCAAACTCGCCATCGCCCAATACGCTGCCAATGAGTGTGAGTGCAAACATGGTGGCCATGAAGATGAACGACCACATCAGACCAAACACCAAAAACGCGCGCCAGTTGCTCAGGCATGCCACGGTGCTGAAGAACAAGCTTTTCGCCACAGGTACACCATGCCAGTGGGTGAGGGCGGGGGCATGCCAAAACACGAGCGACAAAGGCAAGTACAACATCATTGAGAGCCACATGGCGTTTTGAAACTCGGGCTTCATCAAGGTGTCCATCTCTAGCGAGCCACCGCCCAAATACAACTTGGCAAAGTCGCCGCCATCGACCAAGGTAGACAAGCCCATCACGCCCACAAAGCACAGCGCATAGATGAGGCCCAACATCAGCATGTTGCGTTTGCCATCAGCGCTGGTTCGAAAACCTGCAGCCAAGATGAACGGCATTGGAAACTTACCCAAATCCACCTCACGCGTGGCGGCCATGAGGCCCAGCGTGGCGACGGGCAACAACATGAGCGCCAAGAATTCGCCCAACATCGGCACGAGCGAGAGGATGGACATGCTCGCCATGAACATGAAGAACAAGCCGGTGAGGGCGATCGGTTGCCTCCAAAAAGCACGAATGCCTTGGCGCACCCAGAGCGAGCCAGTTTTTGCGGGGACGACGTTGAGTTTCATGGCTCAGAGTGTCACAGGATTGGCGACGCGTTGCTGCAACACGCGCTCAAAGTGTGTGGGGTCGTGGGGTTGCAACATGCTCGCTTCGCGCGGCAGGTAGAAGTCCCACAGGCGGGATGTCCAAAAACGCAAGGCACCTGCACGCAACATGGGGTTGAGCAGCTGGCGCTCGGCCGCAGTGAACGGACGCACCGCTTGGTATGCGTCGATGAACGCTTGCGCCTTGGCTGCATCGTGTGCGCCATCGGCGTGCGTGATGCACCAGTCGTTCAAACACACGGCCACGTCAAACAGCCAAGTGTCGACGCCTGCAAAGTAAAAGTCGAAGAAGCCTGTCAGCTCGGGCGCATCGGGCGTGCCATCAAACATCACGTTGTCGCGGAACAGATCTGCGTGAATGGGGCCACGTGGCAGCGCGGTGTACGCCGACGAGGCCGCGATGTGGTTTTGATACGCCAGCTCGGTTTGAATGAGTGTGCTTTGCGCCTCATTCAAATGTGGCAGCACCACGGGCACAGTCTCGTTCCACCAAGGAAGGCCGCGCAAGTTGGGTTGCTGGCGGTTGTAATCACGCCCCGCGATGTGCATGCGGGCCAGCATGTCGCCCACCGCGGCGCAATGTGCGGGCGTGGGGGCGAGTTCGCTTTTGCCACGCAAGCGGTTGACTACCGCAGCGGGCTTGCCTTCGACCGTGAGCAAGATGTCGCCGTCTTGGTTAGACATCGGGTCGGGCACAGGAATACCGCCCTGCGCCAAATGCTTCATCAGGTACAGATAAAACGGCAGTTGCGCGTGCGTGAGGCGCTCGAACAGCGTGAGCACGTATTGGCCAGTGCTGCTGGTGAGGAAGTAGTTGGTGTTCTCAATACCGCCTTGGATGCCTTTGAGTTCAACCAACTCGCCAAGCTTGAGTTGGGTGAGCAGTTCTTGCGCGGAGGATTCGGAAACTTCGGTGAAAACTGCCATGACTGCCAAGGTATTAAAAGTTGTCAGCATTGTAGTTGGCTTGTTTTGGCTGGGCTCGCTTGTGGGTTGAGGGATGCGCGGGTTCCTCATGCTGGGGTACCAGAAATCGTCACCCGCTCATCCCTCAACCCACAAGACTGCGGCACGCATTTGTGAGACTCCGCGTAGGCGTACCAAAACCTATGCCGCAGACTGGGCGTGGCTGGTGGGCGTCGCCATGATTTCTGGTACTCCAGCATGAAGCAGCGACGCCCACCAGTCGCGCACAGCGAGCCCAGCAAGAAAGCACAAAAGTCACGCAACAACCCACGGCACAATCAACAGTTATGAGTGAATCCAAAACATTGCTGCTGGTCGACGGCTCCAGCTACCTCTACCGCGCCTTCCACGCCATGCCCGATTTGCGCGCCGTCCCCGGCGACCCAACGAGTGCGGCCACAGGTGCCATTCGCGGCATGATCAACATGATGCAAGCCCTGCGCAAAGAGGTGCCCACCGACTACGCCGCTTGCGTGTTTGATGCCAAAGGCCCCACCTTTCGCGACGAGATGTACCCCGCGTACAAAGCCAACCGCTCGCCCATGCCCGACGACTTGCGCTCGCAAATCGAACCCATCCATGCCATGGTGCGCATGTTGGGTTGGACCGTGCTCGATGTGCCCGGCGTCGAAGCCGACGACGTGATTGCCACCTTGGCCGTGACCGCCGCCAAACAAGGCGTGACGGTGGTGGTGTCGAGTGGCGACAAAGATTTGAGCCAACTCGTCAACGAGCACATCACCATCATGGACACCATGAACGGCAAAAAACGCGACGTGGCGGGCGTGACCGCCGAGTTTGGTGTGCCTCCGAACTTGATGATCGACTACCAAACCTTGGTGGGCGACACCGTTGACAACGTGCCCGGCGTGGCCAAGGTCGGCCCCAAGACCGCGGCCAAGTGGCTGATGGAATATGGCTCGCTTGACAACTTGCTGCAAAACGCCAGCGCCATCAAAGGCGTGGCGGGTGAGAACTTACGTCAAGCTATTGAGTGGCTGCCTACAGGCCGCCAGCTCGTCACCATGAAAACCGATTGCGATTTGTCGGCCTACGTGGCGGGCTTGCCCGCGCTTGACGCGCTGCACTTAGCCGAGCCCAACAAGCCAGAGTTGAAAAACTTTTACGAAACCTATGGCTTCAAAGGTTTGGCCCGCGCCATCAGCGAGGGCACAGATGCAGGCACCAGTGGCGCTGCCCCCACCGCAGCTAAAGCGAAGTTTGAACCGAACCTCGGTCTGTTTGACGAGCCAGAGCCAACGGTGTCTACCGTCACCGACAAGCATTACGACTGTGTGCTCACGTGGGACGCGTTTGACGCATGGCACGCCAAATTGCAAGCCGCCGAGCTGGTGGCGTTTGACACCGAAACCTCGTCGCTCAACGAAATGCGTGCCGAAGTGGTGGGCCTGAGTTTTTCAGTCACGCCAGGCGAGGCTTGCTACATCCCGCTCGCGCACAGCTACGCCGATGCCCCAGAGCAACTGCCGCTGAACGAGGTGCTGGCCAAACTCAAATCGTGGTTTGAAAACCCCAACGCGAAAAAGTTGGGCCAACACATCAAGTACGACCGCCACGTCATGGCCAATCACGGCATTGAGGTGAAGGGCTACGCGCATGACACCATGCTGCAAAGCTATGTGCTGGAAGTGCACAAGCCTCACGGCCTCGCCAGCTTGGCCGAGCGCCATGTGGGCCGCAAGGGCTTGAGCTACGAAGACCTGTGCGGCAAAGGTGCGCACCAAATTCCGTTCTCGCAAGTCGACGTGGCACGTGCCACCGAATACTCGTGCGAAGACTCCGACATGACGCTCGACGTGCACCACGTGTTGTGGCCGCGTTTGCGAGCCGACGAAAAATTGCAATCCATCTATCAGCTAGAGATGGACAGCAGCGAAGCGCTGTACCGCATCGAGCGCAACGGTGTGTTGATCGACGCGCCCACACTCGCCGCACAAAGCCACGCGCTGGGCCAACGCATCTTGCAGCTGGAAAACGAGGCGTACGAGATTGCAGGCCAACCGTTTAATTTGGCGTCGCCCAAACAGTTGGGCGAAATCTTCTTTGACAAGCTGGGTTTGCCCGTCATCAAAAAAACCGCCACCGGCGCACGCAGCACCGACGAAGAGGTGTTGGAGAAGTTAGCCGAAGACTACCCACTGCCCGCCAAGATTTTGGAGCACCGTAGCCTTAGCAAACTCAAAGGTACGTATACCGATAAGCTCGCCCAAATGGCTGTACCCCGCACGGGCCGCGTGCACACGCACTACGCGCAAGCCGTGGCCGTCACAGGCCGCTTGTCGAGCAACGACCCCAACTTGCAGAACATCCCGATTCGCACCGCCGAAGGCCGCAAAGTGCGCGAAGCGTTCGTGGCCCCCGAAGGTTGCGTGATTGCCAGCGCCGACTACAGCCAAATCGAGCTGCGCATCATGGCGCACATCAGTGGCGACGAGGCCTTGGTCAAAGCCTTTCATGAAGGACTCGACGTGCACCGCGCCACTGCGGCCGAAGTGTTTGGCGTGAGCGTGGATGCCGTCAGCACCGAGCAACGCCGCTATGCCAAGGTGATTAACTTTGGACTCATCTACGGCATGAGCGCGTTTGGTTTGGCCAAAGCGCTGGGCATCGACAACGGTGCAGCCAAGAACTACATCACCCGTTACTTCGAACGCTTTGCGGGTGTCAAGCGCTACATGGACGACACACGCGAACAAGCCAAAGCTCAAGGCTATGTTGAAACCGTGTTTGGCCGCCGCTTGTATCTGCCCGAAATTAACAGCCCCAACGGCCCACGCCGCGCAGGCGCAGAGCGTGCTGCCATCAACGCGCCCATGCAAGGCACAGCCGCCGACCTCATCAAGATGAGCATGGTCAAAGTGCAGCAAGCCATTGACCAACAGCAGCGCCAAAGCAAAGTCATCATGCAAGTGCACGACGAACTGGTGTTTGAAGTGCCCGCGTCAGAAGTGGAATGGGTGAAAACCGAAGTGCCACGCCTGATGGCCGAAGTGGCGCAACTGAAAGTGCCGTTGTTGGCGGAGGTGGGGGTGGGGGTGAATTGGGATGAGGCGCATTGATATTTAGCGCGATCCGGTTTGCCACTCATCGCGAATTTGCGCCAAACCTTCTTTGAACGAAGTCACCTCAAACGTAGGAAACCGCTGTTTGAATTTGCTCGAATCAAATAAGTTGTCTTGCCCGTAGCGTGGCAACAGCTCTTTGATTTCGCGCACGGGTTTTAAAAACAAGCTCGCTGTAGCAATGGTCAGCTTGCCTAGGACGGCGTGCTTGGACGTTTGGCCAAAGGCTTCGCAAGCCATGGCTACAAACTCTTGGTAGGTGGGGCGGTCATCGCAGCAGGGTAGGTGCCAAGTTTGGCTGTAGGCATCAGGCGTGTTGCCCAAGAGCGCCAGTGCACGGCTGGCATCGGGCGTCCAGATGAGGGTGCGACGTGCGTCATCGCGCACAGGCACGCGAGGCTTCTTGCCTGCTTTGAGTTTGTCAATCACCAACGCATTGGTGAAGCTTTGTGTTTTGCCCGGCCCATAAAACTCAGGCGCACGACCAATGAGCACGGGGATGTCGCCGCGCGCCATTTCGTCCAACACCATGGTGGCCATGGCTGCACGCACATGGCCTTTGCGACCGTTGGGTGTGAAGGGCGTATCTTCGGTTTGCAATGCCGCGGTTTGCGGGTACATGTAGGTGTTGTCAAAGTAGACAAACTTGGCGCCCGCTGCGCGGCTGGCATCGAGCGCATTCTTCAGCATGGTGGGGAACTGCGCTTCCCACATGGCCGAGTCAGGGGGGAGCCCCGCGGTGAAGTAAACCACGCTGCTGCCTTTGACTGCCTCGGTAGTTTGTTGCGCGTCCATGAGGTTGGCTGACACGAGTTGGTCAGTGTCGTTGACCTTGTGTGGTGTGCGGCTGACCAAGCGCAAATCGTGCGTGTAGTGGCGGTGAAGTTCGCGGGCAAGTTCAACCGCAATTTGGCCGTTGGCACCTAAGATGGTTTGCATGTGAGAGGGCGTTGAAAAAGTAGAGAAAGCTTAACCTTGAAGTAAAGTCGAAACTCGTTATTTCAAGCCCTCAGTCTTCACACATGTTGACCCTCGACCAGTTGCTCGCCTTCTTGCTGGCCGCCAGCCTCATCACCATTTCCCCCGGCCCCGACAACCTCATGGTGTTGAGCTTGGGCATGTCGCGTGGGCGCAAGCAGGGCATGGCGTTTGGTCTGGGGTGTGCGTTGGGTTGCCTCAGCCACACGCTGCTCGCCGCAATTGGGGTGAGCTCGTTGTTACTCGCATCGCCCATCGCGTTCACCTCGTTGCGTGTGGGCGGTGGTTTGTATTTGTTTTGGCTCGGCGTCCAAGCCTTGCGCAGTCGAGGTGGAGCTCATGTACCCAGTGACACGCCTGACCAAACAGCCATGCAGTTGTTGTGGCGCGGCGTATTGGCCAACGCCATCAATCCCAAAGTGATGTTGTTTTTCTTAGCCTTCTTGCCTCAGTTTGTGCAGGCTGAGCGCGGCGATGTGCCTTGGCAGTTGGCTGCGTTGGGTGTGGCATTCACGGTGCAAGCGGCAGTGTTGTTTAGTTCGCTCGGCTATTTTGCAGGCACGGTGGGCCAGTGTTTTGCGCGTTGGCCTGTGGTCGCTTTGTGGTTTGACCGATTGGCTGGCGTTATTTTTTGCGGACTGGGTTTGCGCTTGATGGTGGTGTTTTAGTCGCGTGACTGGGGGCGCGGCTGTGTTCGTTGTTTTCATCCACCAGCAAGCACATGAGCTTCATAAAAGTCTTTTGTTGTGCGGGTGACAGCGGCGACAAGATTTTTTCTTGTGCCTTCAACATTGGCGGGATGATGCCTCGCAATGCATCTTCTCCAGCTGGGGTGATGTAGAGCAATCGAGCGCGTCGGTCTTGTTCATTGGCCCGACGCTCAATCAGCTGGCGCCCTTCGAGTCGGTCAATGACGCCGCCTGTGGTCGATGTGTCAAGTGCCACATTTTTAGACAAGGTTTTTTGGTCGATGCCCGGCTGTTGACTGACAGCTTGCAAGGCGGCGAATTGGATGGGCGTGAGGCCCGTGCCTTCGACTTCGGCCATGAAGATGCCGACAGAAATTTGATGCATGCGTCGCATCAAATAGCCCGGCTGTTCGTTTAAATGAACAGAGGGCAACAGTTTTTTTCTCGATGTTCCCATTGGGTTTGAGGGTTTTGCCTAGTCTGAGTTTTTCATCCTATCACTATACTGATATTCAGTGTGCTGAATAATTTGGGTGGGCGCATGATCAACAACAAAGAGCATCGATATGCACGAACTCGGACGACTGGAAGATTTACCTCAAAGCTACCGCGACGACCTCAAGGCTCTCAACTTGGTGCCGTTGTGGCCAAGTTTGCGTGCCGTGTTGCCACCGAAAGTACCGACACGTTTGACGCAGCCCACGTGTTGGGCGTATGAAACCTTGCGTCCCTTGTTGCTTCAATCGGGTGATCTAACTCCGATTGAAAAAGCGGAGCGTCGTGTGTTGGTCTTAGCCAACCCCGGGCATGGTTTGGAAAACATGAAAGCCAGTGCCGCCATGTATCTGGGCATGCAGTTGTTGCTGCCTGGTGAATGGGCGCCTAGCCATCGCCATACGCCCAACGCCGTGCGCATGATTGTTGAAGGCGAGGGGGCCTACACCACCGTTGACGGTGAGAAGTGCCCGATGAGTCGTGGGGACTTGATCCTCACGCCAACAGGTTTATGGCATGAGCATGGCCACGATGGCACTGAGCCTGTGATTTGGCTGGATGTGTTGGACTTGCCCTTGGTGTACTACATGGAGGCGAGCTATCACATCAACGGTGAACGCCAAATGGTCAAGCCTCATCGCGGCGATGTGCAAAACACGCGCTCGGGTGTCGCCCCTACGCGCATGTTCAATCGCAGCGACAAGTCATACCCCATGCTGCGTTACCCATGGGTAGACACCAAAGCGGCTTTGCAAGCGCTTGCAAAAGACGACCCCGCTCAAGCGTGCGTGCAAGTGACCTATGTCAACCCTGAGACGGGGGGCGATGCTGAAAACATTTTGGGCTTCTACGCTTTGATGCTGCGCCCCGGTCAAACCTTGCGCTTGCCCGCACGCTCGCCTGCACAAGTGTTCCATGTGATCGAAGGGCGCGTCGAGGCTCAGATCGTCGATCGCACCTTCACGATGGTGGAGGCAGACACATGCTGCGCACCCGGTTACGAATCGGTGACTTTGAAAAACTTACACCCTGACCAACCTTCTTTCGTGTTCATTGCAGACGAATCACCCTTGCACCGCAAGCTGGGCGTTTACGAAGATCGCGGTTAACTTCTAACTCATTTCATCTCATGACTTCTTATCTCTTCTCTCCTCCTGCTGTTCAATCTTTGCCCGTGCGCGGCAAGTCCGAGCAATTCCCCATCAACCGTTTGTTCTTTGTGGGACGCAACTACCACGCGCATGCGGTTGAAATGGGTAAGCCCGTGGATAAAACGGTGGAGCGTCCGTTTTATTTCACCAAGGCACCGCAGACCTTGGTGCACTCGGGGGCCACGATTGCCTACCCCTCAGAAACAAAAAATTACCACTTCGAAATGGAGATGGTGGTGGCGATTGGCAAAGCTGGTTTTCGCGTGAGCCAAGACAAGGCCCACGAATTAATTTACGGCTATGCCGCAGGCTTAGACATGACCCGCCGCGATCTGCAGTTGGTGGCGCGCGACAAAGGCCGTCCATGGGACTTGGGCAAAGATGTGGAGAACTCTTCTGTGTGCACAGAGATCGTGCCCATGGAGGGGCAGATCATCGACCACGGTCCCATCGCCTTGCAAGTCAACGGTGAAACCAAACAATCGTCGGATGTCGATAAGCTGATTTGGAATGTGCGTGAAATCATTGCGGATTTGTCTTTGTTCTATCACCTCCAACCCGGTGACTTGATCTATACCGGGACCCCTGAGGGTGTTGGTGCTGTGTTGCCTGGCGATCACATCACGGGCCAAGTGGCAGGTGTGGGCGAAGTGGTGCTGCACGTGGGGCAACCCGACTGAAGGAATTGAGCCCCATGAAGCTTTACAACTTTTTCCGCAGCGGTACGTCGCAACGCTTGCGAATTGCCCTCAACCTCAAAGGTGTAGCCACCGAGTACGTGGCGGTGGATTTGCGGGTGGAAGAGCACTTGAAAGAAACGTTCAAGTCCATCAACCCCCAAGGTTTTGTGCCTGCGTTGGACACCGGTGACGATGTCTTGATTCAATCACCCGCCATCATTGAGTGGTTGGAAGAAACCTATCCAACGCCCGCGTTGCTGCCCACTGATCTCAAGGCTCGCGCGCACGTGCGTGCCTTGGCTGCTCTTGTGGGGTGCGATATCCACCCTGTGAACAACCGTCGCATTCTGGAGTACTTGCGCAAACAGTTGGGCGCCAACGAAGACGCGATCAACGCGTGGTGTGGCACTTGGATCACAGATGGCTTTAATGCCTACGAAACATTGCTGGCTGCTGATCCTGCACGCGGGAGTTTCAGCTACGGCAATACGCCCACGCTGGCTGATGTGTATCTGATTCCACAGATCGAAAGCGCCCGACGCTTCAAGGTGGATTTATCGCAGTGGCCACACATCATGGCTGTTGAAAAAGCCTGCATGGCGTTGCCTGCTTTTCAAAACGCAGCACCCAACCAGCAACCTGATGCAGCTTGATTTTTAAAATTTATCACAGACGGAGACAGACATGACATCTTTGACCTTCACGCGTCGCGCGGTACTCGCTGCAGCCACTTTGCTGGCATGCACAGGCGCAGCCAATGCGCAGCAAGCCAATACTTTTCCGAACAAACCCGTAACCATCACCACCGCATTCGCTGCAGGCAGCGGGCCCGATGCGGTGTTGCGCCAAATTTCTGAAAAACTCAGCAAGCTCTGGAATCAACCCGTGACCGTCAACAACAAGCCGGGTGGTGGTGGGTTCATCGCTATTGAGGCCACACAGCGTTTGCCGGCTGATGGTTACAACTTGTTGCAACTCGACAGTGAACATTTGGCTGCTTTGCCGCATTTGTACAAATCGAAAAACTTTGTCACGCTCAATGTGTTTGATCCAGTGGCCCCGTTGTTTCGTACGCCTTTCTTGGTCACGGTAGCCACTGACTCGAAGTGGCAAAACATGAAAGATCTGATTGCAGCGGCCAAAGCTGAACCCAACAAAGTGAGCTACGGCTCATGGGGTGTTGGCAGTCCCGGTCACTTGGGCGGTGAACAGTTGGAATTGCTCACGGGCACCGAAATGACGCACGTGGCATTCCGCGAGGTCTCGCAGTTGTTCACGTCCGTGGGTGCGAGCGACATCCAATGGAGCTTCGGCAGCATTCCTTCGAGCCAAGGCGTGTTCAAGGCCGGAAAGATTCGCTACATCGCCATTGCTGCGGCCAAACGCATTCCACAAATGCCAGACGTTCCCACGGTTGCTGAAGCTGGTGGCCCTGCAGGTTTTGAAGTGAACTCGTTTGTGAGCTTGGTCGCGCCCAAAGGCGTTCCGAATGAGGTGAAAGCCAAGATCAATGCCGATGTGTTGAAGGTGTTGGCCGATCCTGAAGTCAAAGCCCGTTACAACACGTTTGCGTTTGAGACCATCACATGGTCGCCTGAAGAGATTCGTAAAAACGCAGATGCCAAGAGCAAAATCTACGAGCAATTGGTCAAGCGTAAAAACATCAGCTTGGACTGATCAGTCGCGAATGTAAATTTTCTGCAGCAAGCGCACCAAGGTTTTGCGCTCTGCTGCAGTCAGGTGCGCAGTCCCTTGCGCATCGGCATCACTTGCCGCTTTTTCGGCTTTTTTCATCAAGGCTTTGCCGCTAGGGCTGAGCGACAAACCCATGGCGCGACCATCGGTGGGGTGGGGGGTACGCTCAATCAAGCCACGCTTGTCCAAGTCACGCAGCAACACCACCATATTGGGTGGCAACACATTGAGCAATTGGCACAGTTGGCGTGACGTGACGCCCGGCTGATGCGCCATGACGGACAGCACCGAAAAATCGACGGTGCGTAAATCAAACCCACGCACCCCGCGCATGAAGTGCGACACCATGGTGTGCGACGCACGGCTGGCGTTGTAGCCCATCAGCGTTTCCAAATAGGCGGTGCCACCATCAGACACCGCAGCCTCAGCTGCGGTGGTGGTGTTTTTGGGTGTTTTGCGTGGGGTGCTGATCGCGCGGGAGGCAGGGGTCATGTTCAGGCTTTGAGCTGAGCCTCAATGATGCCAGAGCGCATACCAAACTCGGGCAATACCCACGCACGCAAGGCGGCCGCAGGTGCTTGCCAACGTGGTGTGTCGCTGCCCTCGGCTGCTTCAATGCGTGTCCAGCCCCAAGCCAACAAGGCGAGCGTGGCCATGCGCAGGTAGTCGCCGGCAATCCAGCTCAAACGCACTTGACCGTCAGGCTGTTGCGCGGCTTGCAAACAGGTGTGTGTGGTGGCTTTGAGTTGCGCAAACAATTGCAGCACATGGGCTTCATGCACATTGCTGGCAGACAGGTCGTGCGCGAGTGCATCCAACATCGCGTGCATCGCAGCGCCGCCGTCACTCACCACTTTGCGCATCAGCAAGTCGATGGCTTGAATTTCGTTGGTGCCTTCGTAAATCATGGCAATGCGGGCATCGCGCACGTTTTGTTCAATGCCCCATTCGCTCACATAGCCGTGGCCCCCAAACACTTGCAAGCACTCGCTCGCACCATGAAAGCCTTGGTCTGTGCATGAGGCTTTGAGGATCGGCGTGATGAGTGCGCACCAACGCTGCGCAGCTTCGCGCTGCGCCGCATCGGGGTGGTGTTTGGCTTCGTCCAAAGCCAAGCCTGTTTCGTAGGCCAGCACGCGCGAGCCATCGATCCACGCACGTTGCGTGTCCAAAATGCGGCGCATGGCGGGGTGTTCAATGATGAGGTCGGCGGGTGAGGTGCCTTTTTCTCCCGCGATGCGTGGCGCTCGCATTTGGCGGCGCTCGTGTGCATACGCCTCGGCTTTTTGCCAAGCAGCATCAAGCAAGCCCACGCCTTGCAGGGCAACGTGCAAGCGTGCGGCGTTCATCATCACAAACATGGCATTGAGACCGCGACCGATGTCGCCCACCAACCACGCGCGCGCTTCGTCAAAGCGCATCACGCAAGTGGGGCTGCCGTGGATGCCCATTTTTTCTTCAATGCGTTCGCAGTGCACCGCGCTACGCGAGCCATCGGCATAAAACTTGGGCACGAGGAACAGCGACAAACCTTTGGGGCCAGCTGGTGCATCGGGCAAGCGGGCCAGCACGAGATGCACGATGTTGTCGGTCATGTCATGTTCGCCACCGCTGATGAAAATCTTGGTGCCCGAAATCAAATACGCGCCATCGGCTTGCGGTACGGCTTTGGTCGATGCGAGTCCCAAGTCACTGCCTGCGTGGGGCTCGGTCAAGCACATGGTGGCGAGCCATTCGCCGGTGCCCACTTTGCTGAGGTACTGCGCCTTCAGTTCGTCACTGGCGTGGTGCTTGATGCACTCGTACGCACCGTGCAACAACCCGGGTGCCATCGTCCAACCGTGGTTGGCGGCAGACAACCATTCGTACAACACACTTTCCAACACCGCAGGCAAGCCTTGACCGCCGTCATCGGGTGAGGTGGAGAGTGAGGCCCAGCCCCCTTGCCAAAACGCTTGGTACGCGTCTTTGAAGCCGGGGGGCATGGTCACGTTGCCGTCTTTCCACTGCGCACCGACGTGGTCGCCCACGGCATTGAGTGGGGCAATTTGTTCGCCAATGAATTTGCCGCCTTCTTCCAAAATTTGGTTCATCAAGTCGACATCGACTTCGCCGTAAGGCGCGAGTGCGGCAATGCGTTCAGGCGCGTGCAGCACGTGGTGCAGCACAAACTGAACGTCGTCTAAGCGGGGTTGGTAATCTGCCATTTTTTTAATCCTTGCGGGCAGCACCGAGGTAGGTGTCAATCACGCGGCTGTCTTGGGCCAGCTCGGCGGCCACGCCGTGCAGGCTAACTTCGCCCATTTCCAGCACATAGCCAAAGTCAGCCACGGCCAACGCGGCACGGGCGTTTTGTTCGACCAACACAATCGTCACGCCGGTTTTGCGCAGGGTTTCGATGATGGTGAAAATTTCTTTCACGATGAGCGGTGCCAAACCGAGGCTGGGCTCGTCCAACATCAACACATCGGGGCGCGACATGAGCGCGCGGCCCACCGCCAACATTTGGCGCTCGCCACCCGAGAGCGTGCCCGCTTGTTGCAATCGACGTTCTTTGAGGCGCGGGAAGATGTCATACACATCGTCCATGCGCTGGCGCCATTGCAGGTTGCCCATGCGCATTTGGCGAAAGCCGCCGAGCTCTAAGTTGTCTTCCACCGTCATGGTGCTGAACAGCTCGCGCTTTTCAGGCACCAAGGCGATGCCCAACATCACGCGTTCTTCAAGGGTGTAGTCGCTGATGTCTTCACCACGGTAGAACATCTGTCCGCGCGTAGGCAACAAGCCCATGAGGGTGTTGAGTAAGGTGGTTTTGCCTGCACCGTTGGGGCCAATGACCGTGATCACTTGGCCTTTGTCGGCGTGCAGGTTGATGCCGTGCAGCACTTCGGCTTTGCCGTAGCCTGCGTGGAGGTCTCGGATGTCGAGAAGGGGCGTTGTCATGGCCGGTCCTTAGTGTTCGGTGCCCAAGTAGGCGGCACGCACCACGGGGCTTTCTTGAATTTCTTTGGGTGTACCTTCGAGCAACAACGTGCCGAATTCCATCACCACCAATTTGTCACAGACTTCCATCACCAAGTCCATGTCGTGTTCCACCAGCAAGATGCTCACGCCTTCGCCTTGCAACTGACGCAGTACATCGGCTAAGGCTTTCTTTTCTTTGTGACGCAAACCGGCAGCAGGCTCGTCGAGCAACAGCAACGCAGGGTCGGCACATAAGGCGCGGGCAATTTCCATCAGGCGCTGTTGGCCCATGGCCAAGTTGCCTGCGGTCTCGTGCATGGTGTGGCCAATGCCCACACGCTCGAGTTGTTGCTGCGCCAATTTGAAGAGGCGTTTTTCTTCTTCGTGGTTGGTGCCCAACATGCCCGAGAGCACGCCGGTGTGACCACGGCTGTAGCCACCAATCGCGACGTTTTCGAGCACAGTCATGTCGGGAATCATCTTCACGTGCTGGAAGGTGCGTGCCATGCCGCTGCGCAAAATTTCACGCGAAGGCAAGCCACTGATGGTTTCGCCACGGAATTTCACTGCACCCGAGGTCAAAGGCAAGACGCCAGTGATGAGGTTGAAGGTGGTCGACTTGCCTGCACCGTTGGGGCCAATGAGGCCGACGATTTGACCGGCGTTAATTTGGAAACGAATGTTGTTCACTGCCACCAAGCCACCAAACTGTTTGCGAATGTCTTGCACATCGAGCAAGAGTTCGCCGCGTTGGGGTTTGTGGGTTTCGGGCAAGTGGCCCGCATCGGCCCAATCGACTTCGCGGTCGCGACGGGGCATGTAGCGCGCCACCAAAGACCAAATGCCATCGGGGAGGTATTTGAGTACCAACACCAACAACACGCCAAACACAATCACTTCGTAACTGCCGCTGGTACCGATGAGTTTGGGCAACCAGACTTGCAAGTAGTCGTCCATCAGTTTGATGAGGCCTGCGCCGACAACGGCACCCCAGATGTAGCCTACGCCACCTACCACCGCCATGAAGAGGTATTCAATGCCCATCTTCAAGCCAAAGGCTGACGGATTCACGGTGCGTTGGAAGTGTGCCAACAACCAACCCGCCACCGAAGCCAACAACGCCGCCATGACGAAGGCGGTGACTTTGTAGCGGAAGGTATTGATGCCCATGGCCTCAGCCATTTGCGTGCCGTTCTTGAGCGAGCGAATGGCGCGGCCTGCACGTGAGTCGAGCAGTTGTGTCATGCACAACGCAGAGGCGAACAGAATGAGCCAAGTCAGCACAAAGAAGGGACGACCTTGGCCAATGTCAAAACCAAACACGTTGAGGCTTTGCAAACCGAGCAAGCCGTCGTACTTGCCCAAGGCATCCATGTTGCCCATGAGGTAGTACAGCGACAAACCCCAAGCAATGGTGGCCAATGGCAGGTAGTGCCCCGACATGCGCAGCGTGATGACACCCACGATGAGCGCGCTCACAAACGTGAGGCCCAAGCCCACCCACAAGGTGAGCCAAGGCGACCAACCGAGGTTGAGCGTCATCCAGGCGGTGGTGTAGGCACCAATGCCGACAAACGCAGCTTGACCAAACGAAGTCAAACCCGACACACCCGTGAGCAACACCAAGCCCATACAGGTCATGGCATACAAGCCGATGTAGTTGAGTTGGAAAATCCAAAAATCAGGCAATGGCAGTACGGCCACCAAAGGCACAGCAGCGAATAAAAGTAACCAGCGGCGCATCTCAGTGCTCCTCATCAGAATGACCGCTGCTGAGCGAACGCCACAGCAAAATCGGCAAGATCAAGGTGAACACAATCACCTCTTTGAAAGCACTGGCCCAGAACGAACCAAACGACTCAACCACGCCCACAAACAGCGCGCCAATCAGTGCACCGGGGTAGCTGGATAAACCGGCTACGACAGCGGCTACAAAGCCTTTGAGACCGATCAAGAAACCGGAGTCATAAAACACGGTGGTGGTGGGGCCAATCAACAAGCCCGAAATGGCACCGATGCCCGCAGCCAGCAAAAACGTGAACTGACCTGCGGCGTGGGTGGAGATACCCATCAAGCGTGCGCCGGTGCGGTTGACGGCAGTGGCGCGCAAGGCTTTGCCAAACAGGGTGCGCTCAAAAAATAGCCACAGTGCGGCAATGAGCAGTAACGCCGTGGTGAAGATGATGACCACTTGGCCGGTGATGTTCAGCGGGCCGACATTCCAGCTTTCAGTCAAGAAGCTGGGGTTACGGAAGCCCTCTGCACCAAAGAACAGCAAGCCCAAGCCGGTCATGGCGAAATGCACGCCCACAGAGACGATGAGCAACACCAACGGGGTGGCTGACTCGAGCGATTGGTACGCGATGCGATACACCAGCGGACCAAAGGTGGCGACCACGGCAATGCTCAACAGCGCTTGCACGGGCATGGGAAAGTTTTGAGGCGCAGCCCACACGGTGATCCACGCAATCAGCAAAGGAGGGATCGCCATGACCACGCCTGACTTGAGGCCGTGCATCAAATTGCGATCATGGTGCCAACGGCTCCAGCACTCCATCACGGCCGCGAGAATAGCCAGCATCATGAGCAACCACACGGTGCCCGGTACTTTGCCGGCTTGCAACATGGCCATGGTCAGCGCGCCATAAGCCACAAACTCGCCTTGAGGAATAAAGATGACGCGTGTGACGGTGAAAACCAACACGGTTGCCAAACCCAAAAGGGCATAGATAGCTCCGTTGGTGGCACCGTCAAGCATCAGAATGCTGGCGATTGAAAAGTCCATGTTGTTTCTCTTATCTAGGTGGACGACGTTTTATGTTTTAAAAACACCCAGCAGGGCAAGCCCGCTGGGTGTGTAGGGTGCTTGCGTGAATTAACGCTCAACCGCGAATTGGCCATCCACCACTTTGAGCATCACACCGGTTTCCATGGTGTAGCCCCAGTGGTCGTCTTTGGTCCAGTTCATCACGCCGTGTGCAAACACGGTGCGACCCATGCCTTCGATGGCATCGCGAACTGCAGCGCGGAATTCAGGTGTGCCTGGCTTGGCTTTTTTCAACGCCATAGGCAACACCTTCTCCATGGTCACTTGGAAGTCGTAAGCATGGCCAGCAAACTGGTTGCGTGACTTGGGACCATTGGCTGCTTCGAATTTGTTGACGAAGTCCACAGACACTTTCTTCGAAGGGTGGCTGTCAGGCAACTGCTCAGCAATCACTGCAGGGCCAGAGACCACGAAAGTGCCTTCCACGGCTTTGCCACCGACACGCATCAAGTCTTGAGTGGCTGCGGCGTGTGTTTGGTAGATCTTGCCTTTGTAGCCACGTTCGAGCAAACCGAGTTCAGGCATGGCTGCGCCCGAGCCAGAAGCGACGACCAACACCGCATCTGGGTTGGCGGCGTTGATTTTCAAAGCTTGTGGGGTCACGCTGGTGTCAGTGCGCGCGAAACGCTCTGTGGCCACGATCTTGATGCCAGCCTTGTCCAATTGAGGTGTGATTTCTTTGAGCCACTGTTCGCCATAAGCGTCGGTGTAGCCCAAGAAGCCGATGGTTTTGACGCCTTGCTTTTTCATGTGCTCAACCACGGCGTGGCCCATCACCGTGTTGGACTGAGGCAAGCGGAACAGCCACTTGTCTTTGCCCGCGGGCACACCCACAGGGGAACCGGCCACTTGCACGGTGCCAGCTTCAGAGGCGATATCTGTCATGGCAGCAGCCACGGCGGTGATGCATGAGCCAAAAATCACATCGACTTTGTCTTCGGTCACAAAGCGGCGGGCGTTGGCCGAGCCTTTGCCTGGATCGGTCGCGTCATCCAAAACGATGAGGTTGACTTTCTCGCCACCAATGGTCTTAGGGAACAGCTTGAGCTGGTTTTGCATGGGGATACCCAAGCCAGAGCCGGGGCCAGTGAGTGCCAAGCTCACGCCAATGTTGATATCGGCCAAAGCGGCTGAGCACGCCACGGTGGCGGCCATTGTGAGAAGGGTCTTCTTGAAGTTCATGGTTGTCTCCTGGTTTTGGTGATGAAAAGGGTTTAAGAACACAAGGCCTTGATGTCGGCGGGAACGGGAACAGCTTTGATGCGGTCAGGATCATCTGGATGCTTGATGCAAAACGCGCGGGTTTCAAAGCCTTCGCACAGCACCGTGTCGCCACGCATGACGACATGTTTTTGAATGACCACTTTGTCGCGCCATTCGTGGATGCTGGTGTGCACTTGGATGCGCTCGCCATAGGTGGCAGGGCGCATGAACTTGGTGTTGATCTCCAACAGCGGTGTGCCGATGATGCCGGTGGTCTTGACCAACTCACGCCAAGTGGGCACGCCGCACTTGACGAAGAAGTTCAACGACGAGGCGTCCATCCATTTGGAATAGTTGGGGAAGAACACGATGCCTGCAGGGTCGCAGTCACCGAACATGATTTCAACTTCGTAAACAACGGTTTTGCTCATGGGGATTTCTTTTTAACGTGGGGCCAAACGCAACGCGCCATCCAAACGAATGACTTCGCCATTGAGGTGCATATTGCTCACAATGTGTGCGGCCAATTGCGCAAATTCTTCGGGCTTGCCCAAACGAGAGGGGAAGGGGATGCTCGCCGCGAGTGACGCCTGTACAGGCTCGGGCAAGGTGCCCATCAGCGGTGTGGCAAACAAGCCGGGGGCGATGGTGCACACGCGAATGCCGTGTTGTGCCAAGTCGCGGGCCATGGGCAAGGTCATACCCGCCACGCCAGCTTTGGAGGCGCTGTAGGCTTGTTGGCCTACTTGGCCGTCGAAAGCGGCGACCGAAGCGGTCCACACCATCACACCGCGTTCGCCGTCTTCCATGGGGTCGAGCTTGGCGGCTGCAGCGGCAAACAAACGTGAAGCGTTGTAGGTGCCGACCAAGTTGACGTTCACCACTTTCATGAAGTCTTCGAGTGGCGCGGCATGGCCGTCTTTGCCCACCACGCGTTTGGCGGTGCCGATGCCTGCAATTTGCATCAAGATGCGGGCTGGACCGTGCGCAGCAGCAGCGGTTTCGATGGCCTTGGCCATGCTGTCTGGGTCAGAGACGTTGCATGAGACAGCCACGCCGCCAATGTCTTTGGCGACGCGTTGTGCGTTATCCATATTGAGGTCGAGTACAGCGACCTTGGCGTCCAAGCGGGCCAATTCGCGTGCGGTGGCTTCACCGAGGCCCGAGCCTCCGCCGGTGACCAATGCTGCTTGTCCTTGAATGTTCATAAATTTCTCTTCGAATGATTGTGTTGGCCCGCTGACTTACGCAGCCTCGGGGTTTTCGATGAGCAAGGCAATGCCTTGGCCACCACCCACGCACGCGCTGGAGATGCCGTAGCGTTTGCCCGAGCGTTGGAGTTCGCGTGCCAAGGTGATGGTCAAGCGCACGCCGGTACAGGCGAGTGGATGGCCCAGCGCAATCGCGCCGCCGTTGACGTTGAGCTTGGACAAATCCAGACCCAACTCACGACCCACGGCCAAGGTTTGTGCGCCTTGGGCTTCGTTGATTTCGAAGCGGTCAATTTGGTCCAGCGTGAGACCTGTGCGCTCGAGCAACAAACGAATCGCAGGTGCTGGGCCAATGCCCATGATCTCAGGCGGAACGCCTACAGCTGCTGCTGCCACCACACGAGCCATGGGTTTTTTGTTGTGCGCTTTGGCATACGCGCCAGAGGTCACCACGCATGCCGCAGCCGCATCGACCAACGCTGCGCTGTTGCCACCGGTTTGCACGCCACCTTCGTACACGGGCTTGAGCTTGGCCAATACCTCCACAGGCGAAATGCGTGCGTGTGTGTCGGCGTTGACTTCGGTGACCTTGCCTTGCAGCTTGATGCCGCGTGCTTTGTAGCCGTCGATCTCGAACTTTTCGGTCACCACCGGCACGATTTCGCCTGCGTGGAAACCGGCTTCTTGCGCGGCCACGGCTTTGGCAAATGAATCGGACGCGAACTGGTCCACCTCTTCGCGGGTGATGTTGTATTTCTTCGCCAAGTTCTCAGCGGTTTGGATCATGTTGATGCCAGCAGCTGGATCTTTGAGGGCTTCCCACATGTAGTCTTTGAAGCCCACAGGTGCGCCGAGCTTGAAGCCTGTGCGGTGGTCAAAGGCGGCGATGGGGTTGCGCGTCATGCTCTCGGTGCCAACCACCAAAGCGGCATCGCACACGCCTGCTTCGATTTGTTCGCCCGCTTGGCGGAACAACTCAAAGCCCGTGCCGCAAATGCGCTGCGCCATGATGGCGGGCACTTCTTGGGGCACACCTGCGTACAAGCCAATATGGCGGGGCAAGAAGAATTGGTCAAAGTCGCCAGGGGCCATGTTGCCGGTGATGACCGAGCCAATTTCGGTGGGAGCAATGCCTGCGCGCTTCAACGCCTCGCGGGCGGCTTTGATGCCGAGGTCGGTGGGCGAGATGTGGCCGAGTGCGCCGCAGTAGTCCACCATCGGGGTGCGTACGCCTTCGTGCATCCACACGTCTTGGAATGCGTTGAAAAATCCTTTTTGAGACGCCATGTTTTTTCTCTTAAGCCTGTGGTTTGAGGATGTAGTGCAAGCGGTCTTCGTGCAACGCAGCGACGGTGTCGGCGCGGTGGTGCAACACAGAGCGTTGGTTGATCGAGCCCTTGTCGGTGATCTCACCTTTGTCGATGGTGGGGGGCTCGCTCAACAAGCACATGCGGGCAATGCGGTTGGCACTGCCGGTGCTGGTGGCAGCCAAGTCGTTGACCACCTTTTGCATGTGGGCCAATACAGCGGGCGCTGCCAATACATCTGCCAAAGGCGTGTTGTCGGGCAAGCCTGCGAGTTCGCGCACTTTGGGCGTTGGGAACACCATGGCGCCCACTTCTTTCATGTTCAAACCCGTGAGCACCACATCTTGGATGTAGGGGGCGCCTGCGGCAATGATCTTGCCGCGCAAGGGGCCTACGCTCACAAACGTGCCGGTGGCGAGTTTGAAATCTTCGGCAATGCGGCCATCGAATTTCAGGCCCAAGTGCACATCGGTTTCGTCAATCCATTTCACCGCGTCGCCGGTTTTTAAGAAGCCTTCTTCGTCAAAGGCTTCAAATGTGTCCACGGGGGCACGCCAATAGCCGGGGGTGATGTTGGGGCCGCGGTAGCGCACCTCGGTTTTGCCATCGGTGTCGACCAATTTCAATTCCATGCCGGGGGTGGGGACGCCCAAGTCGCCTGCGCGCACGTTGGGGTTTGTGACGAACAACGCAAAGGGGCCAGACTCGGTCATGCCCAAGCCCGAGGTCATCACAATGCGTTCGCCAACTTCGCGCTCTTCGCTTTCATACAAGCTGTCCCAAATGGGTTGGGCCAGTGCCGCACCTGCGTAGAAGAACATCTTGACGCGTGACAAAAAGTTTTTGCGCAAGGCGTCATCGGTCTTCATCGCGTTGGCAATCGCTTCGTAACCGGTGGGCACGTTGAAGTAGACGGTGGGTGCCACTTCGCGCAAGTTGCGCAATGTCTCGCCAATCAAAGCAGGGGTGGGTTTGCCATCGTCGATGTACAGCGTGCCGCCGTGGTACACGACCATGCCAAAGTTGTGGTTGCCACCAAAGGTGTGGTTCCAAGGTAGCCAATCAACCAAAACCAACGGTTGCTCTTGCAACACGGGCATGGATTGGCTCATTTGCTGCTGATTGGCACAACACATGCGGTTGGTGTTGATGACGGCCTTGGGCAATTTGGTGGAGCCGCTGGTGAACAAAAACTTCACAATGGTGTCAGGGCCTGTGGCCGCCATCGCATGGTCCACCGCATCGGTGGCGGGAATGGCGCACAGCTGGGCAAAGCTGGTGGTGGCACGACCTGCCACGTTGCCGCTGTTCATGACCACTTCGATGTCGTCACCCACAGTGGCCGCAATGGCTTTGGCATAGCGCTCGTCTTGTGCAAACACCAAACCGGGCGTGACGGTTTTGAGCACGTGTTTGAGTTTGTCGTAATCCACGCTCACCAACGAGTAAGGGGGTGAGGTGGGCACAAATGGCACGCCAGCCAACATACAACCCAAAGCCAACAAGGCATGCTCTAAGCTGTTTTCGCTCAAGATGGCAACCGGATGCTCGGCGTTCAAACCACGGTCAATCAAGCCTTGTGCAATGTTGCGGGCCGTGCGCCAAGCTTCTTGGTAGCTGACGTGACGCCAATCGCCAAAGCTGCCGTCGGCAAGTTTCACGCGGCGTGCAAATAGGGTGCGCTCAGGCGCTTGCTCTGCCCAGTGACGCAGACGATCGGTCATGCGCTCGGGGAAGTCTTGCAATGCTTGTTCGGCTTTGAGGTAGTGCGTGCCTGTTGAACCATCGCGCAGTTCAACGCGGGTGACGCCAAACTTGAGTGGGCGGAATTTTGTAGATGTCATGGATGTCTCCTCGGTTGCTCTGTGGCAATTTCTCAGTCTTTGCTGACCTTGGGGGCTTTGCCTTCGAGGAAGGCGCGCACGCGTGCTTTGGCCTCAGGTGCCGATTGCGCGATAGATGACATCAAGGCTTCGGTCATGAAGCCGTGGTCTGCAGGCTGCTCGGCAATGCGTGGCAGCGCGTGCATGAGCGCGTAGTTGGTGAGGGGGGCGTTGGTGGCAATGCGCGTGGCCAGCTCAATCGCTTTGTCCAGCGACGTGCCGGTAGGCACGAGGTATTGGGCAAAGCCCAAACGTTCGCCGTCTTGCGCGTTGTAGACACGACCGGTCATCATCATGTCGGTCATGCGTGCCACGCCAATGAGTTTGGGAATGCGCACCGAACCACCGCCACCCACAAAGATGCCGCGTGTGCCTTCGGGCAATGCGTAAAACGTGCTGTCGTCGGCCACGCGAATGTGCGAGGCCGAGGCCAGTTCCAGACCGCCGCCGACCACCGCGCCATGCAAGGCTGCAATCACAGGCACACGGCCAAATTGCACCGCTTCTAAGGCGGCGTGCCAGCTGCGTGAGTGGTGAATGCCTTCGCCGGCATCGCGCTCTTTCAACTCAGACAAATCGAGGCCTGCACAAAAGTGATCGCCTTCGCCATGCACCACCGCGGCGCGGGCTTCGGCAGGCAGGTTTTGAAAAATATCGCGCAGTGCTTCAATGAGGGTGTCGCTCAAGGCATTGCGTTTGGTGGGGCGGCACAAGCGCACCACGGCAACGGCGCCGCGCATTTCCAGAGAAACGCCATTGCTACGGGCACGTTCAATCGAAGGGTGAAAGGTGGTGGTCATGTCAGGCTTCCGGTGAAACAGTAAAGTTATTTTTTATAACGTTTATTGTGAAGCCGGCAGGAACTAAAAAACATGGGACTTTCCCTAAATCTGAAGTCCTCATAATCACGGCTATGAAACACCAAGACCTGATTGCGATTGACATCCACACCCACGCCGAAGTGAGCTGCTGGAACCCGTTTGACAACTACGGCGAGGAATACGACCGTGCTGCGGATAAATTCTTTGGTAGTAATCGGCGTCCCACCATCGATGAAACAGTGGCGTATTACCGAGAGCGAAAGATTGGACTGGTGATGTTCACGGTCGACAGTGAATCGCAGTTGGGCCGTCGCCGCATTCCCAACGAAGAGATTGCCAAAGCCGCACGTGACAACAGCGACATGATGGTGGCCTTTGCCAGCATCGATCCTCACAAAGGCAAGATGGGTGCACGTGAGGCCGAGCGCTTGATTACCGAAGAAGGCATCAAAGGTTTCAAGTTTCACCCCACGGTGCAGGGCTACCACCCCTACGACAAGATGGCGTGGCCGATTTATGAAGTCATCAACCACTACAAGCTGCCGGCCATTTTTCACACCGGTCACAGTGGCATTGGCAGCGGCATGCGTTGCGGCGGTGGCTTGCGTTTGGCCTACAGCAACCCCATGCACTTAGACGATGTGGCCATTGATTGGCCCGACATGCAAATCGTCATGGCTCACCCGAGTTTTCCGTGGCAAGACGAAGCGCTGAGTGTGGCCACGCACAAGCCCAATGTGTGGATTGACCTCTCCGGCTGGAGCCCCAAGTATTTTCCTAAGCAGCTCATTCAATATGCCAACACACTGTTGAAAGACCGTGTGCTTTTTGGCAGTGACTATCCGCTTATCACGCCCGAGCGTTGGATGAAAGACTTTGAGGTGGCCGGTTTTAGGCCCGAAGTGATGCCAGGGATTTTGAAAGACAACGCGGTCCGTCTACTCGGTTTGAAGTGAAACGTTGGTGGTGAATTTGAGCTATGAACCTTCTCGTGTCGTGGCAAGAACGGATACGGTCCGCAGTCGGCGCTGGGCTTGGCATTGGTATGACCGGCTTGAGTGGCTGGTGGCTGTCTGGGTATTTGGCCGAAGGCTTGCCTTGGCTGGTGGCCCCTATGGGGGCCAGTGCCTTGCTGGTTTTTACGCTGTCGGCGAGTCCACTGGCGCAACCATGGGCGGTGCTAGGCGGTAATACGCTGTCAGCGTTGGTGGGCTTGTTGTGCGTGCATTACTTAGGGGCATCCGTGTTGGGCATGGCGTTAGCGGTGGCCTTGGCGATTCTGGTGATGTTTGCTACACGCAGCTTGCATCCACCGGGGGCGGCCACGGCGCTGCTGATGGTGTTGAGTCCTCTCTTGCATCCACTGGGTGCGCTGGCCTTGGTCTTTTGCAATGCCTTGGTGCTGGTGTTGGTTGGCATGCTGTACAACCGCCTCACCGGCAAAAGCTACCCCCACCATGCCGAGCTGGTGAGTGAGCACACCTTGCGTCACGAGTTAGAGCTTGTGCTGAAAAAGCACAACGAGGTGGTGGACATCAGCCTTGAAGATCTGGAAGCCATCATCGAGGAGGCTTCTGCGCTCAAGCGCAGCGGCTTTACCGACTGAGTCAGTGTTTTAAAACCTCGGGTTTTCCTTAGCGTTTCAACGCTTGCAGGGGCTTGACCCCAAGGTATTTGATTTCTAAACTTATTTCAAGCTTGAAATATCTAGGTTTCAAATATAAGGAGACCCCATGAAAATCGTCTGCATCGGTGGCGGCCCCGCTGGTTTGTACTTTGGCTTGTTGATGAAGGTGCGTCATCCGCAGCACGACATCACGGTGGTCGAACGCAATTTGCCGTATGACACCTTTGGCTGGGGCGTGGTGTTCTCCGATGCCACGATGGACAACATGCGTCAGTGGGATGCGCAAACGGCCGAAGAAATTCAGCAAGCCTTCAACCATTGGGATGACATCGAGCTGCGCTTCAAAGGTCAAACCATTCGCTCGGGTGGCCATGGTTTTGTGGGCATTGGCCGCAAGAAGTTGCTCAATATTTTGCAAGCCCGTTGCGAAGCGCTGGGCGTGCATTTGCGCTTTGAAACCGACGTCACCTCGGACGATGCATTTGCCGACGCCGACCTGATCATTGCCAGCGATGGCATCAACTCCAACATCCGAAACCAATACGCGGATGTGTTCAAGCCCGACATCGTGACCCGCCCCAACCGCTACATCTGGCTGGGGACCAACCGTTTGTTTGATGCGTTTACCTTCGATTTTCAAAAAACCGAACACGGCTGGTTTCAGTCGCACATCTACAAGTTTGACGATCAAACCACCACTTTCATCGTCGAATGCCCTGAGCATGTGTGGCTGGCGCATGGGTTGGACAAAGCCGACCAAGCCGCGTCGGTGGCGTTTTGTGAAAAACTGTTTGCCCAATCCTTGGGGGGCGAATCGCTGCGCACCAATTCACGCCACTTACGGGGCTCGGCGTGGTTGAACTTTCAGCGCGTGGTGTGCGAGCAGTGGTGGTTGAAAAACAAACACGGCAGTCATGTGGTGCTCATGGGCGATGCCGTGCACACCGCGCACTTTGCAATTGGATCGGGCACCAAGCTCGCACTTGAAGATGCGATTGAGTTGACCCGTTTGTTTGAGTCGCTCGGCCACGATGCCCAACGCTTACCCGAGGTCTTGACTGCGTACCAAGAGGCGCGCCGCATTGAGACCCTGCGTTTGCAAAACGCGGCGTGGAATGCGATGGAGTGGTTTGAGGTGTGCGGCAAACGATACTGCGACCAGTTTGAGCCTGAGCAACTCATGTACTCCATGCTCACGCGTAGCCAACGCATCAGCCACGAAAACTTGCGCTTGCGCGATAAGACGTGGCTCGATGGCTATGAGCAGTGGTTTGCCCAGCGTAGTGGTGTGCAGGCCTCCGCCGGTCAAGGTGCTCACGCGGCGGTGCCTACGCCGCCCATGTTCACGCCCTACACGGTACGCTCGGTCACGCTGAAAAACCGCGTGGTGGTCTCGCCCATGGCGCAGTACTTAGCGCATGAGGGGGTGGTGGGCGACTACCACTTGGTTCACTTAGGCGCACGCGCCCAAGGCGGTGCAGGCTTGGTGATGGTCGAGATGACGGCGCCTAGCCCCGAAGGTCGCATCACCCCAGGCTGCCCCGGCTTGTGGAACGATGCGCAGGCTGATGCGTTTGCCCGCGTGGTCGACTGGGTTCACACCCACACCGATGCCAAGCTAGGCGTGCAAATTGGCCACGCCGGCCCCAAGGGCAGCACCAACGCGCCTTGGGATGGTGCGGGTGCAGACCAACCTTTGGCGCATGGCAACTGGTCGTTGGTCTCGGCCAGTGCACAGCCGTATCTGGCGAACGGACAAACACCTGCCGCGCTCACGTTGGAACAGATGGAGGCCATCACGACACAGTTTGTGCACGCCACGCAGCGTGCCGCACATGCGGGCTTTGACTGGCTGGAGTTGCATGCCGCGCACGGGTACTTGCTGTCTGCTTTTCTCTCGCCATTGACCAACCATCGCACCGATGACTTCGGTGGGAGTCTAGACAACCGTTTGCGTTTCCCGCTGCGCGTGTTCACGGCCATGCGTGCCGCGTGGCCCAACCACCTGCCCATGAGTGTGCGCATTTCGGCGCACGATTGGGTGGACGGCGGCATGACGCCCGAGATTGCGGTGGACATCGCCCGCGCCTTCAAGGCCGCAGGCGCGGACATGGTGGACTGCTCTTCCGGTCAAGTCAGCCCCGAGCAAAAGCCCACGTACGGGCGCATGTATCAAACCCCGTTTGCTGACCGCATTCGCCAAGAGGCTGGCATTGCCACCATCGCGGTGGGGGCCATCAGCGAAGCCGACCATGTGAACAGCATCATCGCCGCAGGCCGTGCCGATTTGTGCGCGGTCGGCCGCCCGCATTTGGCCAATCCGGCTTGGACCTTGTACGAAGCCGCGCACATTGGCTACAAACCCATGGCGTGGCCCAAGCCGTATCGCTCGGCCAAGTCGCAACTTGAAAGTAATTTTGAACGCATGAAAGCACAAGCATGAGTACCTCACACCATGTGTTGATCACCGGCGCAGCACGCGGCATTGGCGCTGCGATTGCGCACACGCTGGCGCAAGCAGATATGCATCTGACCCTGCTCGGGCGTGATGCCTCGGTGTTGCAAGCGCTGGCTGAAAGTTTGCCCGGTCAGGGACGCAAACAAGTCGTCTGTGCCGATGTGAGCGATGCGGCTGCCATGCAGCACGCGGTGCAGGCGGCGGTACAGACGTTTGGCCCTTTGCATGTGCTGGTCAATAACGCAGGGCAAGCCGTTAGTGCCTCGATTGACCAGACCGACCCCACCATCTGGCAGCAGATGTTGGCGGTGAATTTAAGTGGCGTGTACCACGGCATTCATGCGGCGTTGCCTTCGCTGCGCAGCACTGCAACCGCGCAAGACCCCGCACGCATCATCAACATTGCCAGCACCGCAGGTTTGCAGGGCTACCCGCATGTCAGCGCATATGTCGCAGCCAAACACGGTGTGGTGGGGCTGACCCGTGCCTTGGCGCTAGAGCTGGCACGTCAGCACATCACCGTCAATGCCGTCTGCCCTGGCTACACCGAGACAGACATCGTGCATCAAGCGGTGGCTGACCTCCAACAAAAAACGGGCAAGACCGATGCCGAAGTGCGTGCCATGCTGGCGGCACGCAATCCGCAAAAACGCATGGTGCAACCCGACGAAGTGGCGCAAACCGTGCTGTGGCTGTGCCAGCGTGGCAGTGCTGCCATCAACGGACAAGCCATCGCCATTGATGGCGGCGAATTAGCAGGATGACGCCATGAGCAAACCCCTCGCACTGGTCACAGAAGATTTGGAGTTGCGCGCGCGTGACGACCACCACGCCTCGTTGCGTTTGTGGTTGCGGCTTTTGTCGTGCACCACCCTGATTGAAGACGCGATTCGCCAACGCCTACGCGAAAACTTTGGCATCACACTGGCACGCTTTGACTTGATGGCGCAGCTAGAGCGCCACCCCGATGGCCTGACGATGGGCGAGCTGTCGCGGCGCATGATGGTCAGTGGCGGCAACATCACCGTCATCGTGGATCAATTGGAAAAAGAACAGTTGGTTCAACGTCGCACGGCCGCCACCGATCGCCGCTCGTTCCATGTGCTGCTCACACCCACGGGGCGTAAGAGCTTTGTGCGCATGGCCAAACAGCATGAGGAGTGGGTCATTGCGTTGTTCGCTGAACTCAGCACCCGTCAGCAAGAGCAATTGCAAGGCTTGCTCGGCCATTTGAAAACCAGTTTGCACCAACATAAGTGAGAACCGCCATGACACAACACCTACCCGGTCAAGCACACCAACTGCCACGTCATCGTCATCCTTTGGCGAATTACAAAGGTCAACACATTCTTTACCAGTGGCACGAGGGCGTGGCGACGATTTCGCTCAACCGACCCGAGCGTAAAAACCCACTCTCGTTTGAGTCGTATGCGGAGCTGCGCGATTTGTTCCGCGCGATGGTGTATGCCGATGATGTGCATGCCATCGTCTTGCGCGGCGAGGGCGACAACTTCTGTTCGGGGGGCGATGTGCATGAAATCATCGGACCTTTGACGAAACTCGACATGCCGGGTTTGCTGGCTTTCACCCGCATGACGGGGGATGTCATCAAAGCCATGCGTGCTTGCCCGCAGCCCATCGTGGCCGCAATTGACGGCATTTGTGCAGGTGCGGGGGCCTTGCTCGCACTCGGCTCTGATTTGCGTTACGGCACCGAGCGCAGCAAAACCTATTTCTTGTTCAACAAAGTGGGCTTGGCCGGTTGCGACATGGGCGCATGTGCTTTGTTGCCACGTGTCATCGGGCAGGGCCGAGCCAGCGAGTTGCTCTACACAGGGCGCGGTTTGGGTGGCGCTCAAGCTGAGGCGTGGGGCTTTTTCAACCGCCTGTGTGCCCCCGCTGAGTTGCTGCAAGAGGCGCAAACTTTGGCGCATCAAATTGCCAGCGGTCCAACCTTTGCCAATGGCATGACCAAAAAAATGCTGCAACAAGAATGGAATATGGGCGTGGACGAGGCCATCGAAGCCGAAGCGCAAGCGCAAGCCATTTGCATGATGACCAATGACTTTCACCGCGCCTATCACGCGTTTGTTGCCAAGCAAACGCCGGTATTTCAAGGAGACTGACATGCACAGCTTGCCCGCTTTGCCCGACGACAGCCGCACCATGCGCTGGCCCTTCTTTGATGACGCGCACCGTCAGCTACGCGCCTCGTTGCAGCAATGGGCGAGCACGCATTTGCAAGAGGTCTCGCATGAGGCCGAGCACGTGGATGCCACCTGTTGCGACTTGGTGCAACGTTTGGGGGCAGACGGTTGGTTGCGTCATGCGGTGGCGGGTACGGCGCATGGTGGCTCGCATGAAGTGATTGACACGCGCAGCGTGTGTTTGTTGCGCGAAACCTTGGCGTGGCACCACGGCTTGGCGGACTTTGCCTTTGCCATGCAGGGTTTGGGTTCGGGCGCCATCAGCTTGTTTGGCACCCCCGAGCAAAAAGCGCAGTACTTGCCCCGTGTGGCCAAGGGCGAGGCGATTGCGGCTTTTGCTTTGAGCGAAACCAGTGCAGGCTCTGATGTGGCGGCCATGCAATGCAGTGCCCGCCGTGAGGGGGACCACTTCGTGATCGACGGCGAAAAGACTTGGATTTCCAACGGCGGCATTGCCGATTTTTATGTGGTGTTTGTGCGTGATGCGCTGGGTGGTGCATCGGGTGGTGCTGTGCGCGGCACCAAAAACATCCACGCCCTCATCGTGGATGCCCACACACCTGGTTTGACCGTGGCCGAGCGCATTGACGTGGTGGCACCGCATCCGCTGGCGCGTTTGAAGTTTGACCACGTGCGCGTGCCGGCGCACCAGTTGTTGGGCGAAGCGGGGCAGGGCTTCAAGGTGGCGATGGGCACGCTCGATGTGTTCCGTACCTCAGTGGCGGCGGCAGCGTTGGGGTTTGGTCAACGTGCGCTCGACGAAACCTTGCGCCATGTGCGCCACCGTCCGATGGCTGGGCAGATGCTGGCTGATTTGCAACTCACCCAAGCCAAGCTGGCCGAGATGGCGGTGCTCTTGGATGGCGCGCGTTTGCAAACCTACCGCGCTGCATGGCTGCGCGATCAGGGGGAGCGCATCACCCAAGAAGCGGCGATGGCTAAGTTTGCGGCCACCGAAGGTGCACAACGTGTGATTGACATGGCCGTGCAGTTGCACGGGGGCTTGGGCGTGACCAAGGGCTCTACGGTGGAGTCGCTCTACCGCGAGATACGTGCCTTGCGTATCTACGAAGGCGCGAGCGAAGTGCAGCAACTCATCATTGCGCGGGCTTTGCTCCAGTCTTAATGGCGCCACACACCTCACGCCGAATAAAACTCAGGAGACGACCATGACTGCAGATTTGCTTTCGTCACACGCCGACACCTTTGCCCGCGACCATTTGCCGCCGGTGAATGAGTGGCCGGTGTTTGCGTTTGACCGCCCCGAGGTGCAATACCCCGAACAGCTCAATGCCTGTGTCGAGCTCTTGGACGTGCATGTGCGCGCGGGCCACGGCCAACGCCCTGCTGTGCACGGTGTTGGTGGGCAAGGTCCGTTCACTTGGACCTATGCACAGTTGCAAGCGCAGGTGGACCGCATCGCGCATGTGTTGATGCACGACATGGACTTGGTCAGTGGCAACCGGTTGCTGCTGCGCGGTGGCAATAGCCCGATGATGGCTGCGTGTTGGTTGGCTGCGATCAAGGCTGGCTTGGTGGTCGTTCCCACCATGCCTTTGCTGCGCTCTGCGGAGCTCGCGCAAATCATTGATAAAGCCCAGGTGCAGGCGGCGTTGTGCGCTGACGCCTTGGCGGCTGAACTGGCCCATTGCTTGAACCCTGCGCATGCGCACCACACCCCCAGTTTGCGCGCAGTGATGCACTTTGGTGGCAATGCCGCGCAGGGTCTGGAACACCACATGGCGGCGCACGAAGCACCGTTCACCGCGCACCCCACGCTTCGCGACGATGTGTGTGTGATGGCCTTCACCAGTGGCACCACGGGCAAGCCCAAAGGCACCATGCACTTTCACCGCGATGTGCTCGCCATGTGCGATTTGTTTCCGCGCCACATTTTGAACATGGGGCCAGACGATGTGGTGTGCGGCACACCGCCCATCGCCTTCACCTTTGGCTTGGGGGGCTTGTTGGCCTTTCCTTTGCGCTTTGGTGCTTCCACCGTGCTGATCGAAAAGCACACACCGCAGTCGCTGCTGGAGACGATGGCGCATTACCGCGCCACGCAGTGCTACACCGCGCCCACGTTTTATCGGCAGATGGCGGTGCTGGCCGGTTCGCATGACCTCAGCAGCTTGCGTCATCCCGTGTCGGCCGGTGAGGCATTGCCCGATGCCACACGACAACTTTGGCTGCAAGCCACAGGTATACCCATCACCGACGGCATTGGCGGCACGGAGATGATGCACATCTACATCGCCTCAGCCGGCAAAGATGCGCGACCTAGCTACATCGGTCAAGTGATTCCTGGGTATCAAGCGCAGATCGTGGATGACCACATGCAGCCCGTGCCCGATGGCACACCCGGGCGTTTGGCCGTGCGCGGCCCTACAGGGTGCCGCTACCTAGACGATCCACGCCAGCGTGACTACGTGAAGCAAGGCTGGAATTTGCCTGGCGATACGTTTGTGCGCGAGGACGGCTACTTTCGCTATCTGGCGCGCAACGACGACATGATCATTTCAGCGGGCTACAACATTGCAGGCCCTGAGGTTGAAAGTGTGCTCATGCAACACCCAGCGGTGGCCGAGTGTGGTGTGATTGGCGTGCCCGATGACGAACGCGGTCGCGTGGTGACGGCGGTGGTGGTGTTAAAGCCCGGTCATCACGGGGATGCACAGATGACGGAGGCACTGCAGCAGTTTGTCAAAGAGACGGTGGCGCCGTACAAATATCCGCGCCACATTGTTTACGCCGAAGTGCTGCCGCGCACAGAAACGGGCAAGCTGCAGCGCTTCAAGTTACACGGTTTTATTTCATAAGGAGTTCATCATGTTTCGTGTGTTGCAACCTGTTGGCTGGGCAGCTCCCAAAGGCTATGCCAATGGCATTGAAGCGCGTGGCCGACATATTTATGTGGCGGGCATGATTGGCTGGAATGGTCACGGTGTGTTTGAAACCGATGACTTCGTGAGTCAATGTGAGCAAGCATTGCAAAACATCGTCGACACCCTTACGTGCGCAGGGGCAGGGCCTCAGCATGTGGTGCGTCTGACGTGGTATGTGAAAGACAAACACGAGTACCTCCAACGGGGGCGCGAACTCGGTCAGGCATACCAGCGCGTGATGGGTAAAAACTTTCCCGTCATGGCCTTGGTCCAAGTGGCAGACTTAGTAGAAGACCGCGCTAAAGTGGAAATTGAAGCCACGGCCGTGGTGCCTGACTGACCCCCATTTTTTAAAGATCAACAAGGACGACACACATGCCCAAAGTTCCCTTCAACTGGCAAGACCCTTTTCTTTTAGACCATCAGCTGAGTGAAGACGAGCGCATGGTGCGCGAAGCCGCTGCGGCGTATTGCCAAGACAAATTGGCCCCACGTGTGCTGAACGCTTTTCGCAACGAGCAAACCGATGCCACCATCTTTCGCGAGATGGGGGAGTTGGGGTTGTTGGGTCCGACCATTCCTACCGAATACGGTGGCCCCGGTTTGAACTACGTGGCCTACGGGTTGATTGGTCGCGAAGTCGAACGCGTGGACAGCGGCTACCGCTCCATGATGAGTGTGCAGTCGTCGCTGGTGATGGTGCCGATTTTTGAATTTGGCACCGAAGCACAAAAACAAAAATATTTACCCAAACTCGCCAGGGGCGAGTGGATTGGTTGCTTCGGTTTGACCGAGCCCGATCACGGCTCTGACCCCGCCAGCATGGCCACGCGCGCGCGCAAGGTGGATGGTGGCTACCAGCTCTCAGGCAACAAGATGTGGATTTCCAACAGCCCCATTGCCGATGTGTTTGTGGTGTGGGCCAAAGAGGTGAGCGTCGATGGCAAGGTGGGCCCCATTCGCGGCTTTGTGCTGGAGAAAGGCATGAAGGGGTTGAGCGCACCGGCCATTCACGGCAAGGTGGGTTTGCGTGCATCGATCACCGGCGAGATTGTGATGGACGGTGTGTTTGTGCCCGAAGAAAACGCCTTCCCAGAGGTGCAGGGTTTGAAGGGGCCATTCACTTGCCTCAACAGTGCGCGCTACGGGATTGCGTGGGGCGCATTGGGCGCGGCGGAAGACTGCTGGCATCGCGCTCGCCAATACACGCTGGATCGTCAGCAGTTTGGTCGTCCGCTGGCGGCGAATCAGTTGATTCAAAAGAAACTGGCCGACATGCAAACTGAAATCGCCTTGGGCTTGCAAGGTTGTTTGCGTTTAGGTCGCATGAAAGACGAAGGCACGGACTCGGTCGAAATCACGTCCATCCTCAAACGCAACTCTTGCGGCAAAGCGCTCGACATTGCACGCATGGCACGCGACATGATGGGTGGCAACGGCATCAGCGACGAGTTTGGTGTGGCGCGCCATTTGGTGAACCTGGAAGTGGTCAATACCTACGAAGGAACGCACGACATCCATGCGCTCATCTTGGGGCGTGCACAGACAGGGATTGCGGCGTTTTCGAATTGAACGACGCCATACCCAGCCACGCCTCTTAGGCGTGGCTTCTCAAATCCAAAGCCAGTTTTCCAAACTGCTCCGCGCGTGACATCACATCGAGTGCGTCGTGCACTTGGTCCATCGGATACACGCGGTCGATCACGGGGCGAAGTTGGTGTTGCTCGCAAAAGACCAAAAGGTCTTTGAACTCTTGCAAGTTGCCCAAGGTCGAGCCCAAGATTTGCAATTGACGGATGAAGATGCGACGCAAGTCCGCTGGCGGTTGGTCGCCGCTGGTGGCACCACACGTCACCAAGCGGCCACCACGCACGAGGGATTTCATGGCGTCGCCCCACACGGCTTCACCCACGTTTTCAATCACCACGTCCACGCCGCGTTTGTCGGTGAAGGCCATCACGCTTTTCACCACGTCTTCGTGGGGTGTGTGAATGCCAAGGTCTGCGCCCATCGACATGGCGCGTTCGAGTTTGTGTGCATGGCGTGAGGTGACGATCACGCGCGCGCCCATGGCCTTGGCAATTTGCAGCGCGGCGACCGACACGCCGCCGCCAATGCCAAACACCAACACGGTTTGTCCGGCTTTCAATTGGCCTTGCGTGACCACCATGCGCCACGCGGTGAGGTGCGTCACGGCCAAAGCTGCTGCTTCAAACGCACTGAGGTAGCTGGGCGCGTGTAACACGTTCGCCGTGGGAACGACCACGTACTCAGACCACGCGCCGTCGCGGTGCTCGCCCACCAACGCAATGCGGGTGCACAGCACGTCATCACCACGTTGGCAAAACTCGCAGTGACCGCAACTGACGCCGGGGTGAATCACCACCGCGTCGCCCACTTCAAAGCCACTGTGCTCGTCACACGCCGCCACATGGCCAAAGCCTTCAATGCCCATGACTTGTGGCAACTGGTGGGTGATGCCTGCACCGCTGTTGCGCATGTACAGGTCCACTTGGTTGAGCGTGCTGGCGCTCATGCGAATCAGCACTTCGCCGGCGTGGCGTTGGGGGGCAGGGCGTGGGCCGATGTGTACGACCTCGTTGTCGCCGTGACCGTCGATGTAAATGGCTTTCATGTGCAGGGTTTACACACCCAAATAATTAGGCAGGGCAGGGTCCTGCAGCATGGCTTGCGCATCGCCTTGCATCACCACCAACCCCTTTTGCAGCACCAACGCGCGGTTGCTGCGCGAGAGCACTTTGTGCCAATCGCGGTCCACGATGAGCACGGCCAAACCGCTCGCTTTGATCTCGTCAATCACGCGCCAAATGTCGGCCACGATGAGTGGGGCCAAACCTTCGGTGGCTTCGTCCAAGATGATGAGGTCAGGGTGTGTCATCAAGGCGCGACCAATCGAAAGCATTTGCTGCTCGCCGCCCGAGAGCTGGCTGCCGAGGTTGGTCAAACGCTCTGCCAAACGTGGGAAGGTGTGCAACACGCGCTCGAGCGTCCAGTCGCTGCGGTCGTCACGGCCACGGCGTGCGGCCATGACCAAGTTCTCGCGCACGCTCAAGTTGCCAAACACGCCACGGCCTTCGGGCACGTAGGCCACGCCCATGCGCGCCACTTCGTGCGGGCGCGCTTTGGAAATGTCGTGGCCAAACAAATGGATGTGCCCATCGCGCTGGTGCACATGGCCGAGCAAGCTGCGAATGAGCGTGCTCTTGCCCATGCCGTTGCGACCCAACAAGCCCACGGTTTCGCCTTTGCGAATGTCGAGGCTCACGCCGTGCAGCACATGGCTGCTGTCGTACCACGCGTGCACGTCTTGGGCTTGCAAAATGATTTCAGAACTGACGGACATCAGTGGTCTCCCAAATAGGCGCTGCGCACGTCGGGGTTGTTGCGCACTTCATCGGGCGTGCCCGAGGCAATCACGTTGCCGTTGACCATCACGGTGATGCGGTCGGCAATGCGGAACACCGCATCCATGTCATGCTCGACCAACAAAATGGCATGGTCGTGTTTGAGTTCTTTCAGAAGAGTGAGCATGCGCTCGGTTTCTTCTGCACCCATGCCGGCCAAGGGCTCGTCGAGCAACAGCACTTGCGGTGCGGTGGCCAAGCACATGGCAATTTCAAGCTGGCGTTTTTGGCCGTGGCTCAGGTAGCCCGCTTGGCGGTGCAACACATCGCCCAAGCCCACGCGCACGGCGGCGTCATGGCCGATTTGTTGGGTGACGGGGTCGGTCTCGGCGTTGCGCCAGAACGCCCATGCTTGTTGGTGCTGCGCTTGGGCCGATAGGCGGCAGTTTTCGAGCACGGTGAAGCTGGGGTAAATGGTGTTGCGTTGGTAGCTGCGACCCAATCCCGCGCGTGCACGGCGTGGCTGTGGCCACTGCGAAATGTCTTGACCGAGTAATTCGACTTCGCCCGACGAGGGGGGGAATTCACCCGAGAGCAAGTTGATGAGGGTGGACTTGCCTGCGCCATTGGTGCCAATGACGGCATGCACACTGCCGCGCGCTAAGTCGATCGACACGTTGTTGACGGCGACCAAGCCGCCCCAGCGGCGGGTGAGGTTTTTACCTCGCAAGAGGATCTGGGCACTCATGCGGCGTCCTCCTCGGTGTGCTTGCTTGGCGCGCGGCCACTCAAACGTTCACGGAATTGTTGTGGCAAGGCGACCAAGCCATGCGGCATGAACGCCACGCACGCCATGATGGCCAAGCCCAAGCCCAAATGCCAGTGTTTGGCGTAGCTGCCAAACACGGCTTCGGATTGGAACAACTCTTGCAACAAAGCAAAAGCGAACGCGCCAATCAGCGCGCCACGCATCTGGCCCAAGCCGCCCAAGATGATCATCACCAACACGGCACCGCTCAAATGCCAGCTCAGCAACTCGGGGTTCACAAAGCCGTCTTTGATGGCAAACAAATAGCCCGACCAACCGGCCATTGCGCCCGACAGCGTGAAGGCCGCGAGTTTGTAGGGGTAGGTGGAAAAGCCTGTGGCTTTCATGCGTTGCTCATTCACACGAATGCCTGCCAGCGCACGGCCAAACGGCGAGCGCAACAGTTGCGTGAGGAAGACATAGCCCGCCAACAAGCTGAACCAAATGAAGCCATACAAGTGCATGGGTTGGTCCAAGTCAATCCAACCCAGCGCAGGCTTGACATACATGTAGATGCCATCGGTGCCGCCACCCAAGGGCGTGTCGTGCACCACGTAGTAAGCCATTTGCGAAAACGCCAAGGTCACCATGATGAAGTACACCCCTTGCGTGCGCAGCGAGAGCGCACCTACTGCCAGCGCGTAGCCGCCCGCCAACACGATGGCAGACACCAGTGACCACAGCAACGAAGGCGCACTGCCATCTGCCGGAGCCAGCAGCAAGGCTGCATACGCGCCAATGCCAAAAAATGCCGCCTGACCAAAACACACCAAGCCGGTGCTGCCCACCAGCAACTCAAGGCTCAACGCGAGCAAAGCGTAAATCATGATCTTGGCGACCAAGTCCACGCCATACGAGCTGGCCATCGTGGGCCACAGCGCCAACAGACCAAACACGGCCACCACAAAAGAAGAAGGATGACGCATGGCTTCAGTCCTTGAACAAACCGTTGGGACGCCACAAAAGAATGAGCGCCATCAACACATACACCAACACGCCCGCCATTTGCGGGACGAGCACCTTGCCAAAGGTGTCGACGATGCCAATCAGCAACGCCGCCACCAAAGCGCCTTTGATGGAACCAATGCCACCAATGACCACCACCACAAAGCAAATGATGAGCACCGCATTGCCCATATTGGGATACACGCTCGACACCGGTGCGGCGATCATGCCGGCAAACACGGCCAGCGCCACGCCAATGGCAAACACGATGCGATAAAGCAAGGTGATGTCAATGCCTAAGCTTTGCACCATTTCGCGGTTGTTGGTGCCTGCACGAATCATCATGCCCAAGCGTGTGCGCGTGAACACAAACCACATGAGCACCGCCAACAGCAAGCACACGCCACTGATGAACAGACGGTAGACGGGGTAGGTCATGACGTCATTGAGTTGCAGCGTGCCGTTCAAGAAGGGGGGCACGGTGACACCATGTACATCGTCGCCCACCATCAAGCTGCGCAGTTCTTCAAATACCAAAATCAAACCGTAGGTCATGAGCACTTGTTGCAAGTGCTCACGCTCATACAAAAAGCTGAAAAAGGCCCATTCGAGCACGTAGCCCAGAATGACCGAGAGCACCAAGCCCGCCACCATCGTGCTGAAAAACTCACCGCCAAAAGCAGCACCCACCACGGGGGCCAAGGCGTAAGCCATGTAGGCGCCGATCATGTAGAAGCTGCCGTGCGCCAAATTGATGACGCCCATGATGCCGAAGATCAAGGTCAGCCCCGAGGCGACCAAAAACAGCAGCAAGCCATATTGCATGGCGTTGAGGCATTGAATGAGAAAAGTTGCAAAGTCCATAGCGGGTCCGCGGTTGGGGTCAGGCGCTCAAAAAATAAGCCGCCCCCCGAAAGGGGCGGCTTTAGGCGCTGTTACATCTTGCAGCCGAGGCCGGGGTCGGCCAATGCTTTAGAGGCAATGCCTTCCATCACGTTCTCTTTGCCCACCACTTTGCGCAAGTAGAAATCTTGCACAGGGTTGTGGTTTTTAGAGAGGGTGAAGGGGCCGCGTGGGCTGTCAATCTTGGCGTTGCGCAGCGCTTGTGCAAAGCCTTGGATGTTCTTGGCGTCACCCTTGGTGGCGTTCAAACCAATGCCCAACATTTGGCCTGCGTCATAGCCTTGCACCGCGTACACGTCGGGTTGCAACTTGTAGGTTTTGGCGTAGGCCAAGCGGAAGGCTTGGTCGCGCTTGGTGTTCAAGCCATCGGCGTAGTGCAGCGTGGTGAGCAAGCCATCGGCGTCAGCGCCTTGGGCTTCCAAGGTGCCATCGGTCAAAAAGCCCGAGCCATAGAGTGGAATGGTTTTCTTCAAACCTGCGGCCGAGTAGTCTTTGACGAACTTCACCGCGCCGCCACCCGCAAAGAATGTGAACACGGCATCAGGCTTGAGCGCTGCGATTTCGGTCAGCAAGGCTTGGAACTCGACGTTGGGGAAAGGCAAGCTGAGCTCTTTCACCACTGTGCCGCCGCCTTTTTCAAAGCCGCTCTTAAAGCCTTTGACAGTTTCGTCACCCGCCGCGTATTTCCAAGTGATGGTCACGATTTTCTTGTGGCCTTTCTTGGCGGCGACTTCGCCCATGGCGTAACCAGGCTGCCAGTTGCTAAAGCTGGAGCGGAAGATGTTGGGTGCGCACATGGGGCCCGTGACTGCATCTGCCCCGGCGTTGGGGACGAGGAGCAAGGTGCCTGACTCTTTGGCCGCTTTGGCCATCGCCATGACGACGCCGCTGTGCACGGTGCCCACGATGACGTCGACGTTGTCACGCTTGATGAGTTTGTTCACGTTGTCTGTGGCTTTGGAGGGATCGCTCTCGTCGTCCACGCGTACATATTCGACCTCACGGCCTGCAATTTTTCCGCCTTGTTCGTTGACGTACAGACGAAAGCCGTTGTCAATCGCTGTGCCCAACGAGGCAAACGTGCCACTGGCCGGCAACATGAAGCCCACTTTGAGCTTGCCTTGGGTTTGCGCTTGCGCCCAAGCGCTCGGCATGGCGGTCATCAGTGCCAGTGCGGCCACAGATAAAAGTGCGTTTCTCTTTTGCATGGTTGTCTCCTAGTTTTATTGAGAGTTGCGGGGTGAAAAAGATTGTGCCTTGCTTTGTGCGTTGAAAAAGTCCAGACATGCACGGGTTAACACCTGCGTCTGATCGCGGTGTGGTGAATGCCCGCAGTTTTCAATTTCAAGCAGTTGGGTGTGTGGCACATGGTGTTGGATGTTGCGTATCTGCGCCAAGCTGCCGTATTCGTCGTTGAGACCTTGAATGGCCAGGACAGGGCAGCGAATGTTGGCGAGTTCGTTTTCGATCGACCAGCTGCGAAATTCAGGGGCTAACCAAATGCGGTTCCAACCCCAAAACGCCGAATCCACATCGTCGTGGTAGCGGGCGAGGCGTTCGCGCAATGAGGTGTTTTCGTAGGCCTCTTTGGCCATGGCGATGCTTGAGACCGACACGTCTTCCACCATGATGTGCGGAGCCAACACCATCACACCTGCTGTGGCGTGGTGCGACGCAAACAACAACGCAATCGAGCCGCCATCGCTGTGGCCAAACAGCCAAGGCGGCTCGTTGATATTCAAGGCCTTGAGCAGCGCCGGTAGCACCTCGTGCGCTTGGCGGTGCATGAAGTTGGGTGCCCAATGTTCATCCACATCGCGTGGGGTCGATTGACCGTAGCCCGGGCGCGAATACACCAAGCCGCGCACGCCCAAGGCGTTGCACAGGTGTTGTGGGTAGTCTCGCCACATGGCGACCGAGCCCAAGCCTTCGTGTAAAAACACCACCAGCGGTGCATCGTGCAGGTGCGCGTTGAGCCACTGGTGCTCAATGCGCACCACGCGGCCTTGCCAGTCGATGTCGACGAACGCGCTTGCTTGGGCCATGGCGGGCATCAGCCTTAGGCTTCTTGTGCGCGCAGTTTGAAGCGTTGAATCTTGCCCGTGGCGGTTTTGGGCAACTCGCTCACAAACTCAATCACGCGGGGGTATTTGTAAGGCGCGAGCTTGTCTTTCACAAAAGCTTTCAGCTCTTCTTCGCTCACGATGGAGCCTTCTTTGCGCACCACAAAGGCTTTGGTTTTGGTCAGGCCGTCGTGGTCGTTGATGCCGATCACGGCCGCCTCCAACACACCTGCGTGTTGGATGAGGGTGGCTTCGACTTCAAAGGGGCTCACGTAAATGCCGCTGACCTTGAGCATGTCATCGGTGCGCCCGCCGTAGGTATAGGTGCCATCGGCGTTGCGGATGTATTTGTCGCCACTCTTGGTCCAACCGCCTTGGAAAGTTTCGCGGCTTTTCTCGCGGTTGCCCCAATACATGAGTGCCGCAGACGGGCCTTTGATGTAGAGGTCACCCGGCTCGCCATCGGGGACGGCTTGGTCATCGTCGCCGCGCAGCTCAATCTCGTAGCCGGGCACAGGCCAGCCGGTGGTGCCGTAGCGCACATCGTCGGGTTTGTTGGACAAAAAGATGTGCAGCATCTCGGTGGAGCCAATGCCGTCAACGATGTGCACGCCAAAGTGTTCCGAGAAACGTTCACCCAGCTCAGCAGGCAAGGCCTCACCCGCAGACGACACCAAGCGCATGGCGACATCCGAGCGCTTGGGTAAATTGGGATGTGCCAACATGCCCGCAAAACCAGTGGGTGCACCAAAGAACACCGTGGGTTTGGCACCACCCACGCTACCCGTCATACGTTTGAAGGTGGCATCCGGTGTGGGGCGCTCAGCCATGAGGATGGCGCAAGCACCGACCGTCATGGGGAAGGTCAAACCATTGCCCAAGCCATAGGCAAAGAACAACTTGGCGGCAGAGAAGCACACATCGTGCTCGGTGAGTTGCAGCACATCTTTGCCATAGAGCATGGAGGTCCAGTACGGGTTGGCGTGCGAGTGCACCGTGCCTTTGGGACGACCGGTGGACCCCGATGAGTACAGCCAAAAACCGGGGTCGTCGGCGTTGGTGAGGGCCGGCTTTACCAAGGGTTGATGCGCTTGCAAAAAGGCTTCCAGCTCGACCTCTGCGGGGTGCAGTGGTGCGATGGGTTTGGAGACGATGACTTTGCTCACCTCGTGGTCAGACTTGACCATGGCTGCCGTGAGCGTGGGCAACAACGCGCCCGACACCAACACCGCTTGCGCACGTGAGTGCTCCAGCATGTAGGCGTAGTCGTCGGGGGTGAGCAAGGTGTTTACCGCCACAGGCACGAGGCCGGCGTACATGGCACCTAAGAAGCTCACGGGCCAATCGTTGCAGTCTTGCATGAGCAAGAGCACGCGTTCTTCGCGACGCAACCCGAGGCTGCGCAAACCCGCAGCCAAGCTGCGCACGCGCTCAGACAACGCACCGTAGGTGAGTGTGCCGTTGTCGTCGATGAAGGCGGGACGCTCGCCACGCCCAGCATTGCGTTCGAGCAAAAACTGCGCGAAGTTGAATTGCTCGGGTGGGGCTGCCACGGCGTTTGTTGTTGTGTCTGTCATGTTTGTCTCCTCGTGCCGTGTGGTTTTTTATTTGAGTTGGGTTAGCACGGCGGTGCTGGCTTGTATCGCGGCTCGGCGGTGGTAGAAGTTCAAAGCCCTCAAGCCGCCTAGCTCTTCGCCGCCTCCAGCGCGGCCGGGGCCACCGTGGAGCGATTGCGGCATCACGTTGCCGTGGCCGGTGTGCATGGCTGCCACATCGGGCGAGATGACGTGCACGCGGCCGTGGCTGTCGGTTAGTTCGGGCATGGCTTGGGCCAAGGCAGCGTGGTCGCTGCCGTAGACCGAGGCCACGAGCGAGCCTTGGCCGCGACGGATGAGTTGCAGCGCGTGGTCCAAGTCGTTGTTGCGGTAAGGCACCAAGGTGGCGACGGGGCCAAACACTTCGGTGTCGTGAATGCGGTCTGCGGCGTCGCTGCCTGCGGCGTTGCCCGTGCCCAGCAAGGTGGGGCCGACGCAGCAAGCCACGGCGGCATCTGCATCCACCAAGGCGTGGGTGCTGCCGTCGTGCAGCACGCTGGCTTGGGCTTTCAAATAGGCCAAGCCGTCGCGTACGCTGTTGAACTGTTCGCGGTTCACCACCGCGCCCATGCGTACCGTCTCGTTGCGTGGGTTGCCCACGGTGGTTTTGGCCAAGCGTGCGCTGATGCCTTGAGCCACGGTGTCGTACAAGGCTTCGGGCACGAGCACGCGGCGAATGGCGGTGCACTTTTGGCCAGACTTGACGGTCATTTCGCGGGCGACTTCTTTCACCAACAAATCAATGGCTTCGCTGCCCACGGCTTCGCCGGGCATCAACAACGCAGAGTTCACGCTGTCGGCTTCGATGTTCACGCGCACAGACTTTTTCGTCACGGCGGGGTGCGAGCGGATGATGGCCGCTGTGTCGGCCGAGCCGGTGAACGACACCACATCAAATGGTTCGAGTTGGTCCATCAAACCTGCGGAGCTGCCGCAAATCACTGAGATCGCGCCTGCGGGGAAGATGCCGGCATCGACCACGTCTTTGACCATGCGCTGTGTGAGCCACGCGGTGGTGGTGGCGGGTTTGACGATGACAGGTACGCCCGACAGCAATGCAGGTGCTGCTTTTTCCCACAAGCCCCACGAGGGGAAGTTGAAGGCGTTGATGAACAAAGCCACACCGCGTGTGGGTGTGAGCACGTGTTGCGACTGAAACAACGGGTCTTTGGCCAAACGGGCAGGTTCGCCGTCGTGCATGACATGCACATCGCCCAAGCTCTCGCCCATCTTGGCGTAAGTGCCCAAGGTGTAAATGCCGCCGTCCACGTCTACCGCGGTGTCGTTTTTCACGGTGCCGCTGTTGGCGGTGGAGATGTCGTAGTACGCATCGCGGTTGGCTTGCAGCACTTTGGCCGCAGCGCCCAGCATGGCGGCGCGCTGTGCGTAGGTGAGGGCGCGCAACGCGTTGCCGCCGTTGTGGCGTGCAAAGGCAAAGGCTGCTGCGAGGTCAAGGTCTGATGCGTCCACGCGCACCAGCTCAGTCCCCAACACGGGGTCGTGCAAGGCGGTGCCAGCGCCTTTACCGCTGACCCATTGGCCGCTGACGTAGTTAGAGAGAAGTTCGGTCATAGAGCGCTTTCTTTATTTGGTGAATTCGATGTCGCCGTTGGGCAAGAAGTACAACACCAAGGCGCGGCCTTGGCTGACGGTGGGGCGATGGGCGCTGCCGGGTGGGCACACCAGCCAACCTGCGGGGCGGCCATCAAACAAGGCATCGCCTTCGATCGGCATGATCAGGTCAATCTCGCCCTGTGGGTGCACATGGTGTGGGCCCGCCACGTTTTCCATGTCGACCACGTCGATGGAGAAACCGTGCAAGTCGTCCGACGGTTTGAAGATGCGGCCATAGCGCAAGCCGCCGCCTTCGTATTTGCACAGCCAGCCTTGGGCGACGCCTTCTTGGCAGCTTTCTTTGAGCTCGCGGTAGGTGGGGGTGTCTGTGCCGAAGTTGGCGTTGAGCCACTCGTCAAGGGCACTGTTGAGGGGGCGGTTGTGAATTTGAGCGGTCACGGCAGCCAAGCGGTGTTTGAACCGTGCTTGCGCTTGCGCCATGTCATCAGAAGTGTGTGTGCTGCTTGTCATTGCCTAAAACATGAATTATTATGCTTACACGAAGGCTAACATGCGTTAAAGCGCACGTCTAGCAATATATTGCATGTTTAGGGTTAGTCCTAGCGTGGTTTGACAAAGGCAAGAGATGGCTGAAGTGGCAGAAGCGAAGAACCCATTCCTGACGGCGTTGGGCGAGCGGGTGCGTGCTTTGCGTGCGCGCCGAGGCCTCACGCGCAAGGCGGTGGCCGTGGCTGCGAATGTGTCGGAGCGCCATTTGGCTAACCTGGAATACGGCGAAGGCAACGCCTCGATCTTGGTGTTGCTGCAAGTGGCGGGCGCTTTGCAATGCACCTTGGCCGAGCTGATTGGGGACGTGACCACGGCTTCGCCCGAATGGCTGCTGCTGCGCGAAATGCTCAGCACCCGCAGCGAGGCTGATTTGCGCCGTGTGCGTGAACAAATCTCGGGCATGTTTGGTGCCACACAAGAGGCCGCACGCACCAACCGCATTGCGCTGATTGGTTTGCGTGGCGCGGGCAAAACCACTTTGGGCCAGCGCTTGGCCAATGACTTGGGCTACGCCTTCATTGAACTCAGCCGCGAGATTGAAAAGTTTGCCGGTTGCAGCATCAGCGAAATTCACAACCTGTATGGCACCAACGCCTATCGTCGCTACGAGCGCCGTGCCTTGGAAGAGGCCATTCAGATCTACCCCGAAGTGGTGATCGCTACGCCTGGCGGCTTGGTGTCTGACTCGGCCACCTTGAACGAAATGCTCTCGCACTGCTATACCGTGTGGCTGCAAGCCAAACCCGAAGACCATTTGGGCCGCGTCGCCGCACAAGGCGATATGCGCCCGATGGCGGGCAGCGCCGAAGCGATTGACGATTTAAAAATGATTCTTGAAGGCCGTGCGCCGTTTTATGCCAAGGCAGACATGACTTTTGACACCAGCGCGCAGCCTGAGGAAGAGACGTTTCAGGCTTTGCGGTCGCGGATGCGGGCGGTGTTGAAGCTGCCGTTGTAAAAGTCAAGCGATAGCAGCGAGCCCTTTTTTCTGAATCACAGTTAACAAACGCAGGGCAGGGCCACCTGGTTTTTTCACGCCGCGCTCCCAGTCAGACACCAAGTTTTTAGACACGTTGAGGTAGCGCGCAAACACCGGTTGTGAAATGTGTTCGCGTGCGCGGATGGCCTTGATTTGATCTGGGGCGAGCGCTTGCACGGGGGTGAGGCAGGCTTCGTCAAATTGACGCATGGTTTGTTTGTCAATGGCGCCCACATCGCGCAGGGCCTCCATCGTTTCATGGAGGGCGGCTAGGGCATCACTGCGGTATTTTTGTGTGGTCATGCGTTACCTCTTCTAACTGCGCGTTGTCTATCAATTGCTGAATCTGCGCGTCTGACAGATTCAAGATGTGTTTCGCTGCTTTTTTGAACTGGGCAGCTTCATCATCACGAATATTGGCGAGTTCACTTTTGGGAAAACCGAAAACGAAAAACGCTTTTTCTCCTTGTCGATACATCACGATGGTTCGGTATCCCTTGGATTTGCCGCCACCTTGGCGAGCAAGGCGCAACTTGATGACGCCAGAGCCTAAGTCGGCATCTACCAATCCTTGCTCCGCACCTTGCACTGCCTCCCATAGTTGGAGATTGGACAGTTTTTCTTTTTTGGCAAATCTCCCGAACCACGCGTTTTTGAAAACTCGCAAATCAAGTGCCTCGTCATTGAATTTAATGTATCACACAAAGTGTTATCTTTTAAAGACACACCTGATGTACGGCATTGAAGTTTCAGTAATCACGTGCTGGTTCGGTGGCGCTTTGACTTGGCATTCTTTGAACAAGAAGGTTTGGCTGGGTTCGCTTAAGTGTTTTCCCTTGTTTTGAATAAAAGTGCAACTTATTTCATGTGATGTGCAATATACTGCAGCAAAGAGGTCGTACACCTCCCCTCATTCACCGGCAAATTCGCCCCATTTACCTTGGAGACAGACACATGAGCCAGCCCACCACCGTCAACTATCAGATTGATCCGAGCCAATACAAGCATTGGTCCATCAAGTACGAAGGCGAAGTCGCCACCTTGCAACTCAACATCAACGAAGACGGCGGCATTCGTCCCGGTTACAAGTTGAAGCTCAACAGCTACGACCTCGGTGTGGACATCGAGTTGCATGACGCGGTGAACCGAATTCGCTTTGAGCACCCCGAAGTCAAGAGCGTGGTGGTGACATCGCTCAAAGACCGCATCTTCTGCTCGGGCGCCAACATCTTCATGTTGGGCGTGTCGACCCATGCTTGGAAAGTGAACTTCTGTAAGTTCACCAACGAAACCCGCAACGGCTTGGAAGACACCAGCCGCAACAGCGGTTTGAAGTTTGTGGCTGCTGTGAACGGCGCTTGCGCTGGTGGCGGTTACGAGTTGGCTTTGGCTTGCGACGAAATCGTGTTGGTCGACGACCGTTCTTCTTCGGTGTCTTTGCCCGAAGTGCCTTTGCTCGGCGTGTTGCCAGGCACCGGTGGTTTGACCCGTGTGACCGACAAGCGCAAAGTGCGCCACGACCATGCAGATATTTTCTGTACCAGCGTCGAAGGCGTGCGTGGCCAGAAGGCCGTCGATTGGCGCTTGGTGGACGAGATTGCCAAGCCCGCACAGTTTGCCGCTGCCGTGCAAGCACGTGCCAGCCACACCGCCGCCAACTGCAAGCGCCCAGGCGCTGCCGCTGCTGGCAAGGGTGTGGCATTGACACCGTTGAAGCGCACCTTGGGTGCCGACAGCATGTCTTACGAATACGTGCAAGTGAGCATTGACCGCGCCAAGCGCACAGCGACTTTGACTGTGCATGCACCGAAGGCTGCTGTGCAAGACAGCGTGGATGCCATCGTGGCCGCAGGCGCCAACTGGTACCCCTTGCAAATGGCTCGCGAGTTGGACGACGCGATTTTGAATTTGCGTACCAACGAACTCGACATTGGCACATGGTTGCTCAAAACCGCAGGCGACGCCAAGTTGGCTTTGCAAAGCGACGCTGTGTTGGCCCAGCACCAAGACCACTGGTTCGTGAACGAAACCATCGGTTTGTTGCGCCGCACCTTAGCCCGCGTGGATGTGTCTTCACGCTCACTGTTTGCCTTGATCGAAGAAGGTTCTTGCTTTGCCGGTACCTTGGCTGAGTTGGCCTTTGCGGCGGATCGCGCTTACATGCTCGACTTGCCAGACACACCTGAGAAGAACCCACACCTCACCTTGAGCGAGATGAACTTTGGTTTCTTCCCGATGGTCAACCACCAGTCACGTTTGCAACGTCGCTTCTACGAAGAAGTGGGTCCGATGGAAGGCGCACGCGCTGCCGTGGGCAAGGCTTTGGACCCTCAGCAAGCCTTGGCCTTGGGCTTGGTTACCGCGACACCCGACGACATCGACTGGGCCGACGAAATTCGTTTGGCTGTGGAAGAGCGTGCGGCCATGTCGCCCGACAGCTTGACTGGCTTGGAAGCCAACTTGCGTTTCGCGCAAAAAGAAAGCATGGAAACACGCATCTTTGGCCGCTTGTCGGCTTGGCAAAACTGGATCTTCAACCGCCCCAACGCCGTTGGCGAAAAGGGTGCCCTCAAGGTTTACGGCAAAGGCGAGAAAGCCGCTTTCGATCTCAACCGCGTTTAATTTCACAAGGAGACTCACATGTCCGGTATCAACTACAGCGAAAAAATCCCTAATAACGTGAATCTGAGCGAAGACCGCACGCTGCAACGCGCGCTGGAACACTGGCAACCCAACTACTTGCAATGGTGGCAAGACATGGGCCCAGACGGCTCGCAAAACTTCGACGTGTATTTGCGCACCGCCGTGAGCGTGGACCCACAAGGTTGGGCCCAATTCGGCCACGTGAAGATGCCCGACTACCGTTGGGGCATTTTCTTGAACCCAGCCGAGCAAGACCGCAAGATTCACTTTGGTGACCACATGGGCGAAGCCGCTTGGCAAGACGTGCCTGGCGAGCACCGCGCGAACCTGCGCCGCATCATCGTGACGCAAGGCGACACCGAGCCCGCATCGGTCGAGCAACAACGTCACTTGGGCCTGACAGCGCCTAGCCAATACGACTTGCGCAACCTCTTCCAAGTGAACGTGGAAGAGGGCCGTCACTTGTGGGCCATGGTGTACTTGCTGCACAAATACTTCGGCAAAGATGGCCGTGAAGAAGCGGAAGGTTTGTTGGAGCGCAACAGCGGCAACGCCGACAACCCCCGCATCTTGCAAGCGTTCAACGAGAAGACACCTGACTGGTTGAGCTTCTTCATGTTCACGTACTTCACCGACCGTGACGGCAAGTTCCAGTTGTGCGCTTTGGCTGAGTCTGCATTCGACCCATTGGCTCGCACCACCAAGTTCATGTTGACCGAAGAAGCGCACCACATGTTTGTGGGCGAGTCTGGCGTGAGCCGCACCATCCAACGCACCGTGGATGTGATGAACGAACTCAAAACCGATGACGTGGCCAAGCTGCGCGCTGCTGGCGTGATTGATTTGCCCACCATCCAGCGTTACATCAACTTCCACTTCTCAGTGACCATCGACTTGTTCGGTGCTGACCAGTCCTCGAACGCCGCCACCTTCTACAGCTCTGGCTTGAAGGGCCGTTACGAAGAAGGCAAGCGCACCGATGACCACGTGTTGAAGGGCAACAGCTACAAGATCTTGTCGGTCGAAGACGGCAAGCTGGTCGAGAAAGAAGTGCCGATGCTCAACGCGTTGAACGAAGTGCTGCGCGACGACTACATCACCGACTCAAAAGGCGGCATTGAGCGTTGGAACCGCGTGATTGAGAAGGCCGGCATCCAGTTCAAACTGACGGCACCGCATAAGGCTTTCCACCGAAACATCGGCTCTTTGTCTGGTGCCAAAATCACACCGGATGGCCGCGTGGTGAGCGATGCAGAGTGGAACGCCAAAGTGGGCGAGTGGTTGCCTTCGAACGAAGACCGCGCTTATGTGGCCAGCCTGATGGGTCGTTGCGTCGAGCCAGGTAAATTTGCCAACTGGATCGCACCACCTGTCATGGGGATCAACCGTCAACCTGTTGACTTTGATTACGTCCGTTTCAACTGATTTTTAAAAGTCGTAATGCCATGAATGCACCTGCCGAATTGTTTAACCAGCATTTGATTGACCCGGAAATTTGCATCCGGTGCAACACGTGCGAGGCCACCTGTCCGGTGGGTGCCATCACGCATGACAGCCGCAACTATGTGGTGATTGCCGACAAGTGCAATTTCTGCATGGCTTGCGTGCCGCCATGCCCCACAGGCTCGATTGACAACTGGCGCATGCGCCCCAAAGCAGCGGCTTATACCGTGGAAGAACAACTGTCGTGGGACGATTTGCCTGTGGCTTTGTCGGACAGCGAGTTGTCGGCTATGGGTGCTGATGCCTCTGTTGCGCCTCCTGCATCGACAACCCCCTCTTCTGCCTCGGCTGAATCGTCAGCCGGCGAAGGTGCTGCGTTTAACTCGGCCGCGTATGGCGCGACTGTGCCTCCGTGGTCGGCCGCACACCCGTACACCAACTTGCATGGCCCCAAAGCACCGACCACCGCGACGGTGGTGGGCAATGTGCAAGTCAACGATGCAGGCACCGCCAACGAAACCCACCACATCGTGCTGGACTTTGGCCATATGCCGTTTCCTGTCTTGGAAGGTCAGTCGATTGGCATCGTGCCCCCCGGCACCGATGCGCAAGGCAAGCCGCACCACGCACGTCAGTACTCCATCGCTAGCCCTCGCAATGGCGAGCGCCCTGGCTACAACAACCTGTCCGTTACCGTCAAACGTGTGGTGGAAGACCACGATGGCAAGCCCGTCAAAGGCGTGGCATCGAACTACCTGTGCGACTTGAAAACCGGCGACACCGTGCAAGTGATTGGTCCGTTTGGCAGCAGCTTCTTGATGCCCAACCACCCCAAGTCCCACATCGTGATGATTTGCACCGGCACCGGCAGCGCACCCATGCGAGCTATGACCGAGTGGCGTCGTCGCTTGCGTCAAAGCGGCAAGTTTGAAGGCGGCAAGCTCATGCTGTTCTTCGGTGCGCGCACACCGGCTGAGTTGCCTTATTTCGGGCCACTCAACAAATTGCCCAAAGATTTCATCGACATCGAATTCACGTTCTCACGCGAGTCCGGCAAGCCCAAGCGCTATGTGCAAGACGCCTTGCGTGACCGCAGCGCTGACATCGCCGCCTTGCTCAAAGACCCCAACACCTATTTTTATGTGTGCGGCTTGAAGAGCATGGAAGAAGGCGTGGTGCTCGCCCTGCGCGATGTGGCCACCCAAGCAGGCCTGAACTGGGACACCGTGGGCCAAGCGCTCAAACAAGAAGGTCGCCTGCATTTGGAGACCTACTGATGAGTCAAGCATTTCAAACCCTCGCCATCACCCAACGCGGTGCGGGCGTCGCGCAAATCACCATGTCGCGCCCCCAAGTGTTCAACGCCTTTGACGAGGTGATGATTGGCGAACTCGACGCGGCTTTCACACAGCTCAGCCAAGATGATGCTGTGCGCGTCATCGTGCTGGCAGGCGAGGGCAAACACTTCAGCGCAGGCGCCGACTTGCAATGGATGCAACGCGCCAGCGTCGCAACGCTGGAATGGAACACTGCCGATGCACGCCGCTTTGCCAGCATGTTGCACCGCATTGCCACCTCCAACAAACCCACCGTGGCCCGCGTGCAAGGTGCCGCTTTGGGCGGCGGCGTGGGGCTGACCTGCGCGTGCGACATAGCCGTGGTGGCGGACAACGCCAGCTTTTCGGTGAGCGAGGCCAAATTTGGCATCTTGCCCGCCGTGATTGGCCCTTATGTGGTGAACGCTGTGGGCAAACGCAATGCGCGTTACTTGGCACTCACCACCACCCGCATCGACGCGGCCAGTGCGTTGAGCATGGGCATGGTTCAACGTGTGACCACGTTGGAGGCGCTAGACGCCGAGGTGGACCGCGTGGTGGCCGAGTTGGTGGCCGGTGGCCCGCAAGCGCAAATTGAAATCAAACACCTGATGGATCAACTCAGCGTGGCCCCTGTGACCGAACACGTGCGCGAGTTGACCGCCAGCACCATCGCCCGTGTGCGTGGCACCGAGGAAGCGCGTGAAGGCTTTGCGGCCTTCTTGGGCAAACGTCCTGCAAAATGGATTCCTCAATAAGGTTTCCAAACAAATGAACACATACAACTTGAACCAAGCCCCCGTGTTGGTGGTGGGCGCAGGCATCATGGGCATGGGCATCGCCCAAGTGGCGGCACAAGCGGGTCACGCTGTGTTGGTGTACGACACGCGTGCCGAAGCTGTGCATCAAGCCAAACAAAAACTCGCCGACAGCTTGGCTGCCTTGGTGGCCAAAGGCAAGATGACGGCCGATGGCGTGCAGGCTTTGCTGGCCCGCATCACCCCTGTGGCGCAACTGAGTGACGCCGCCCATGTGAGCTTGGTGGTCGAAGCGATTGTGGAAAACCTCGCCGTCAAACGCAGCGTGTTCCAAGAGCTCGAAGGTTTGCTGAGCGAACAGTGCGTGTTGGCGACCAACACATCTTCTATTTCTGTGACGGCCATTGCCAATGGCTTGAAGCATCCCCAGCGCATGGTGGGCATGCACTTCTTCAACCCTGTGCCCTTGATGAAATTGGTCGAGGTGGTGTCGGGCTTGCAAACCGATGGCGACGTGGCGAAAGCCATTTTTGATTTGGCTGGCGCGTGGGGCAAAACAGCGGTGTACGCGCGCTCCACACCCGGCTTCATCGTCAACCGCATTGCCCGTCCGTTTTATGCCGAGACCATGGCGTTGTTGCAAGAGCAAGCGGCACAGCCTGCCCAGCTCGATGCGCTGCTGCGCGGTGTGGGCTTTCGCATGGGGCCGTGTGAGTTGATGGACTTGATTGGCCACGACACCAACTTCTCGGTCACGCAATCGGTGTTTGAAGCAAACTTTTTTGACCGCCGTTTCACGCCCAGCCTGGTGCAACGCGAAATGGTGGACGGTGGTTTGTTGGGCCGTAAAACGGGCCGAGGTTTTTACAGCTACCCCGAAGGTGCACCTGCGTTGTCCGCTGTGAAGGTGAGTGCCGTACCAGCACAAACCCAATGGGTGGTGCATGGCAGTGGCGCTACCGCCGATGCCTTGGCCGCTGCCGTGAGTCAGCACTTGGGCGGTAAGCCTGCCTCGCGTGCGCCCAGCAGCGACTGGGTTGGCGTGGAAGTGACAGGCTTGGGAACTGGTATTCAACTGCGCCAAACCGATGGCCGACCTGCATCACACGTGGCACAGGCCGAAGGTCTGAAAGACTTGGCGGTGTTTGATGAATTGCCCACCGTCGCGGGTGGCGCATTGGCTTTTGCGGTTGTCGGTCGTGCTGACACGGTTGAACTCGCCGCAGGGGTGCTGCAAGCTTTGGGTTTTGCTCCCGTGCCTGTGGCCGATGCGCCGGGCTTGGTGGTGGCGCGCACGTTGGCCATGTTGGTCAACGAAGCGGCTGATGCTGTGCAACAAGGCGTGTGTACCACCGAAGGTGCCAACGCCGCTATGAAGCTGGGCGTCAACTACCCCGCAGGCCCGTTCGACTGGTTGGCTCGCATGGGCCGCGCCCGTGTGGTGTCTGTTCTGCACGCCTTGGATGCTTGCTACAAAGGCGAGCGCTACCGCGTCAGCCCTTGGCTGCAACGCGCCGGAGACGTGCATTGAAATTTGCCGAATTCCATGTGGGCCAAGTGCTCCATGCCGGCCCTTATGCGGTGAGCGAAGCAGAAGTCTTGGACTTCGCCAAGCAGTGGGACCCTCAGTGGTTTCACACCGACCCCGAAGCTGCGTCGCATGGTCCCTTTGACGGTTTGATTGCCAGCGGCTGGCACACCTGTGGCATTGCCATGCGTTTGGCCACCGATGCGTTTTTGGCAGGCTCCGAGTCGTATGCCTCGCCGGGCTTGGCCTACGTCAAATGGTTGCACCCTGTGCGTCCCGGCGATGTGCTGCGTTTGCAGCTCACCGTGTTGGACACACGTATCTCGCAAAGCAATTCCAGCCTAGGCATCTTGCGTTGGCGTTGGCAGCTGCACAACGCGGCTGCCATTGAGGTGCTCGACCTCGAAGCCACCAGTTTGTTCAAACTTTTCTAAACCGTTTTTTCTTTCATCACCGCCATGACACACGCCTACATTTGCGACGCCATCCGAACCCCTTTTGGCCGTTACGGCGGCGCACTCAGCAGTGTGCGTGCGGATGACTTGGCCGCCTTGCCCATCAAAGCCCTGATGGAGCGCAACCCAACCGTGGACTGGTCGCAAGTGACCGATGTGTTGTACGGCTGCGCCAACCAAGCCGGTGAAGACAACCGCAACGTGGCGCGCATGGCCGCGCTGTTGGCAGGTTTGCCTGTGGAGGTGCCGGGCGGCACCATCAACCGCTTGTGCGGTTCTGGCTTGGACGCGGTGGGCACGGCAGCACGCGCCATCAAAGCGGGTGAGGCGGGCTTGATGATTGCCGGTGGCGTCGAGAGCATGAGCCGCGCCCCCTTTGTCATGCCCAAAGCCGAGAGCGCTTTCAGCCGCAACAACGCGGTGTACGACACCACCATTGGCTGGCGTTTTGTCAACAAACTCATGAAAGCGCAATACGGCGTGGACAGCATGCCCGAGACGGCAGAGAACGTGGCGGTCGATTACAAAATTGAACGCGAAGCGCAAGACCAAATGGCGGTACGCAGCCAACGCAACGCAATCGCCGCTATTCAAGCGGGCCACTTTGCACGTGAAATTTGCCCCGTCACCATCCCCCAGAAAAAAGGCGATGCGGTGGTGGTGAGTCAAGACGAACACCCCCGCGACACTAGCTTAGAGGCGCTGGCCAAACTCAAAGGCGTGGTCCGCCCTGAGGGCAGCGTGACCGCAGGCAACGCCAGCGGCGTGAACGATGGCGCATGTGCTTTGTTGCTGGCTAATGAGGCGAGCGTCAAGCAATACGGCCTCACGCCCAAAGCCCGCGTGGTGGGTATGGCCACCGCAGGTGTGGCCCCGCGTGTGATGGGCATTGGTCCTGCGCCAGCCACCGAAAAAGTGTTGGCCCAAACAGGACTGACGCTCGACCAAATCGATGTGATTGAACTCAACGAAGCCTTTGCCGCACAAGGCTTGGCCGTGTTGCGCATGTTGGGTCTCAAAGACGATGACGCGCGCGTGAACGCATGGGGTGGTGCGATTGCACTGGGCCATCCGCTGGGTGCATCGGGCGCGCGCTTGGTCACCACGGCGCTGAATCGCTTGCACAGCACCGGCGGACGTTACGCACTGTGCACCATGTGCATTGGCGTGGGGCAGGGCATTGCGCTCATCATTGAGCGCGTCTGACGCCAAGGCGGGGATAATCCCCGCATGACTTTGCTTTTGATTGTGGTCGGCACCTTGGTGGCCGGCATGGGCAGTGTGTGGCTGGCGGCGTTGCTGGCGTATGCCTTGCTCGCTCGTTTCACCCAACACCTGTTGAGCCTAGCTGCTGGCGCGTTGCTGGCCACGGCCTTCACACGTTTGCTGCCTGAGGCGTTTGAACACGCCGCCGAAGCGGGCTTGTCGGCGCATCTGTTGTTTGCGGTGTTGCTGGTGGGTTTGGTGTTCTTCTTCTTGCTCGACAAAGCCGAGCTGTGGCACCACGGGCATGAGCATGGGCACGTACACGGCGACGCCAACGATGCGATGGCAACGGCACACGAACCTGCACACCACCACCACGGGCACACGCATTCGCATGGCCATACGTACGAACATGCACACGCGCATGCGCACCACGAACACGCTTCACACAGCCATCACATCCACGGCGCGCACGGCGGTGGCGGCTGGGCGGTGTTGCTGGGCGACAGCGTGCACGCGTTTGGCGATGGCATTTTGATTGCCGCGGCGTTTGTGGCCGATTGGCGTTTGGGTGTGGCCACGGCGTTGGCGGTGATGACCCACGAAGTGCCGCACCACATTGGCGACTTGGTGGTGCTGCGCCAAACCTTGAGCCAACCCAAAGGCGCGTTGCTGCGCTTGTCGATGGCAGGCGCCGTCACTGCGTTGGGTGGCTTGGTGGGCTATGGGCTGGTGGGCGCATTTGAGGCCTACTTGCCGCTGTTTTTGGTGGTGGCGGCCAGCAGCTTCATTTACGTGGCCTTGGCCGACTTGATTCCCCAACTGCAAAAGCGTTTGAGCCCACGCGAAACCACCGCGCAAGTGGCATGGTTGTTGGCGGGCATTGTGTTGGTGGCGGTGCTGGGCGAGTTAGCGCAGCACTGAGGTCAAGATTTTTCGCAAGGCAGGCCAGGGGTGTTGCACCACTCGCTCCAGCTGCCTGCATACAGCGCGGTGCGGCCTAGACCCGCTACTTCCATCGCCAACACATTGGGCACAGCGCTCACGCCGCTGCCGCAATGGTGTACCACGTGTTCGGCTTTGGCGTTCCCCAGCAACGCTGCAAATTCAGTGCGCAATTCGTCGGCACTTTTGAAGAAGCCATTGGCATTGAGGTTGGTGTTGAAAGGGCGGTTCAGCGCGCCTGGGATGTGACCGGCCACGGGGTCAAGCGGCTCCACCTCACCGCGATAGCGGGGTGCGCCGCGTGCGTCGATGATGGTTTGTTGGCCATCGTTCAAATGTTGCGCCACGGTTTGGGTGTCCACCAATTTGACCAAAGGCTCACGCAAGGCAAAGTTGCCGTTTGCGCTTTGGGCCGCTTCTCCTGATGTCACCGCGCCATCCGCAGTAACCCACGCTTGCAAGCCACCGTCGAGGACGGCCACGGTTTCGTGGCCGCACCACTTGAGCATCCACCACAAGCGGCCGCAGTAGTTCATGCCGTTGCGGTCGTACACCACCACTTGCGTGTCGTGGTTCACGCCCACGCTTTGTAGCCAAGCAGCCAACACCTCGCGCTGAGGCAGCGGATGGCGGCCACCGTTGACGCGCAGCGCGGGGTCGTGGGTCGCCAAGTGTTCATCGAGGTCGGCGTGTTGTGCGCCGGCGATGTGCTGCGCTACAAATTGGGTGTGGCCCGCAGCGGGGTTCATCAAATCAAAGGTGCAATCAAACACGGCCAAAGGTGCGCCGCTGGTTTGCAGGCTTTGCAGTTGCGCGGCAGAAATCAAGGTGGTGTACATGGGGTTTCCTTCAACGCAGATGAGGGGGTTAATGTTCTTCGGCGGGCGCGTTGGGTGCGGCGCGTGCGCGCAACAACGTGGCCGTCATGCCGCTGGCGATGATGAGGGCCATGCCGGCCCAGCCGATGAGTGGGATGTCATCGCCAAACAGCAACAAGCTGTAAAGCGCCGCAAACACAATGCCCGAGTATTGCAAGTTGGCCACGACCAAGGTGGCGCCTTTGCTGTACGCACGGGTCATGCACAGTTGGCCTAAGGAGGCAAACACACCCACGGGGATGAGCCACACCGCGTGTTCCCATTCCCAGGTCGACACGCCCATGAAGGCCATGCCCACCAAGCCCGCCACGGTGGTGCCAATGGCAAAGTAAAACACGGTGCGCGTTTCAGGCTCGCCGATGCGGCCCAGGGCCATGACTTGCATGTAGGCAAATGCCGCAGCAAAGCCCGACATCAAACCAATGAGGCCGGCGAAGATTTGGTTTTGTTCGACGGTGGGGCGCAACATCATCACCACGCCGGCAAAGCCTGCGATCACGCTCAAAGCCAAAGGGCCTTGCGACCAAGGGCTGCGCCCGTCTTGAGGTTTCCAGTTGATGAGTGCCCCGCCGACCAAGAAGGCCGCAATCCACACGCTGCTCATGTAGTTGAGCGTCATGGCGGTGGCCAGAGGCAGTTTGGCAATGGCGTAAAACCAAGCACTCAATGAGGACACACCAATGATGGATCGCCACACATGCATGCCCGGGTACTGGGTGCGCAAAGACACGTTCTGTTGTTTGGCAATGAAGGCTAAAAACACCATGCCGACAATGCCACGGTAGAACACCAGCTCTGCTGGGTTGAAGTGTGCCGATCCGAACTTGACGCAAACCCCCATGGTGGCAAAGAAGGCTGCACCCAGCAGCATCCACAGGGCTTGCATGGGCGTGGCTTAGCTTTGCGTGAAGTTGAGTTTGCCGCGATACCACTCGTGGAAGTGCTGCATGCCGTCTTCCATCGGGCTTTGGTAAGGACCGACTTCGTTGTCGCCGCGATCCATCAAGGCTTTGCGGCCTGTGTCCATACGCTCGGCAATTTCGTCGTCTTCGATGCAGGTTTCCATGTAGGCCGCACGTTGGGCTTCGACAAACTCGCGCTCGAAGGCCACGATTTCTTCTGGGTAATAGAACTCAACCCGGTTCAGCGTTTGGGTAGGGCTGATCGGGTGCAAGGTCGACACGGTCAACACATGCGGGTACCACTCCACCATGATGTGGGGGTAGTAGGTGAGCCAAATCGCGCCGCGCTCGGGCAGGGCGCCGTTGCGGTAGTTCAGCAGCACGTCGTGCCATTTTTTGTACACGTCTGAGCCGGGCTTGCCAAAGGTGTTGGCCACGCCCACGGTTTGCACCGAGTACTCGGGCTTGAATTCCCATTGCAAGTCGTCGCAGGTGACGAAGTTGCCCAAGCCTGGGTGGAAGGGGCCGACGTGGTAGTCCTCAAGGTAGACCTCGATGAAGGTCTTCCAGTTGTAGTTGCAGGTGTGCAGCTCGACGTGGTCGAGGGCGTAGCCGTCAAAGTTCAAATCTTTGGCGGGGCCCATGTCGGCGAGGTCGGCCAAGATGTCGCGGCCGTTGTCTTCAAACAGCATGCCGTTCCACTCGCGCAACTTGTAGTTGTTGAGGTTCAGGCAAGGGTCATGCGAGAAGTGGGGTGCACCGAGCAGTTCGCCAGACGGCGCGTAGGTCCAGTGGTGGAGGGGGCACACCAAGTTGCCACCGGCGTGGCCTTGGCCTTGGGTTTGCAAGTTGCCACGGCCTTTGAGCATCACGGCTTGGCGGTGGCGGCAAATGTTGGAAATCAGTTCAACGCCTTGGGCCGAACGCACGAGCGCGCGCCCTTCGCCTTCTTGGGGCAAAGCGTAGTAGTCGCCCACATTCGGGACGGCAAGCTGGTGGCCCACATAACGGGGCCCTTGCTGAAAGATGGTCTCCAGTTCGCGCTGAAAAAGCGCCTCGTCAAAGTAACTGGTAACTGGTAGTTGGCTGTGCGCCTGCTGCAGTTGAAGACTTAAATCAGACATGGGTGACCTGACCTAAAGACTCCCCACAGGGAGAAGTGAAAAAAATAAATCGGCCCGAAGGTCGATTGAAGGATGCCCATTGTACCCAAGGCCCCCAACCATGCCCCGCATGCAGCCTAAAATGACAGGCTATTTGACCCACCTCAAACGGATATCCGCACACCATGCCCAAGGCCAAAACCACCCCAAGCGGCGCAGACACTGCGCCCGTCAGCTATGAGGCTGCTTTGAAAGAGCTCGAAGGCTTGGTGCAACAAATGGAAGCGGGGCAATTGCCTTTGGCCGAGTTGCTGTCGGGCTATCAACGCGGTGCTGAACTTTTGGGTTACTGCCGTGCGCAACTGGATGCGGTGGAGCAACAAATCAAGGTGCTCGACAACGGCGCGTTGAAAACTTGGACGCCAACGTGAGCACCTGCATGACCCCTGCTGAACTCGACCAGTGGAGCAACCATTGGCTCGCTGTGGTGGAAGAGGCCTTGTCCGCTTGGATCAGCCCGCAAGCCCCTGCTGGTTTGGGCGACGCCATGCGCTACGCCGTACTCGATGGCGGCAAGCGTTTGCGCCCCTTGCTGGTGTTGGCTGCGCGTGAGGCCGTGGCACACGGCCAAAAAGACGCTGCGTTAGACGAGGCCGCTTTGCGTGCCGCCTGCGCCGTCGAGTTGATCCATGCGTATTCACTCGTGCACGACGACATGCCGTGCATGGACAACGACGTGCTGCGCCGTGGCAAGCCCACCGTGCATGTGAAGTTTGGCGAAGCCCAAGCCTTGTTGGCGGGTGATGCTTTGCAAGCCTTGGCTTTTGAATTTCTCACGCCGGAAGGCTCGGCCATTCCCGATGGCGTGCAAGCCCGTTTGTGTCGTTTGCTCGCGACCTCAGCTGGCCACGCCGGTATGGCCGGTGGTCAAGCGATTGACTTAGCCAGCGTGGGCATGGCCTTGAACGAAGAGCAACTGCGCCAGATGCACCGCTTGAAAACAGGCGCGTTACTAGAAGGCAGCGTCATGATGGGCGCAGCGTGTGGCGAGACCAACGCGCAAGCTTTGAATGGACTCAAGCGCTATGGTCAAGCCTTGGGATTGGCCTTTCAGGTGGTGGACGATATTTTGGATGTCATCGCCGATTCAGCCACGCTTGGTAAAACCGCAGGCAAAGACGCCGCGAATGACAAACCCACCTATGTGTCGTTGTTGGGATTGGAAGAAGCCAAGTCTTATGCGCAGTCGTTGTTGCGCGAGGCGCTCGATGCCTTGCACAGCACTGGCTTGACGCACACCCACACGCTGGTCGCGTTGGCCGAGCGCGTGGTGAACCGGAACACGTGAACACACATGCCTAATTTGTTGCAAACCATCAACTCGCCCGTCGACCTGCGCGCTGTGCCGCGCCACCAGTTGCCTGCGCTGGCCGATGAGTTGCGTTCGTACTTGCTGCACAGCGTTGCCAAAACAGGTGGGCATCTCAGCTCCAACCTCGGCACGGTGGAGTTGACGGTGGCGTTGCACTATGTGTTCAACACGCCGCACGACCGCATCGTGTGGGACGTGGGGCACCAAACCTACCCACACAAAATCTTGACAGGCCGCCGCGACCAAATGGGCACGCTGCGTCAACGCCACGGCCTGAGCGGTTTTCCGCGCCGTGACGAAAGCGAGTACGACGCCTTTGGCACCGCCCACTCGTCCACCAGCATTTCGGCTGCCTTGGGCATGGCCATTGCGGCTCAGCAAAAAGGCGAACAGCGCCACGCCATCGCCGTGATTGGCGACGGTGCGATGACCGCAGGCATGGCCTTTGAAGCGCTCAACAACGGAGGCGTGTCCACCTCGAAGTTGCTCGTCATCTTGAACGACAACGACATGTCGATCAGCCCCCCCGTGGGCGCGCTCAATCGCTACTTGGCGCAGCTGATGAGCGGCAAGTTTTACTCGGCTGCCAAAGAGGTGGGCAAGCAGGTGCTGAAAGGCGCGCCGCCTTTGTTTGAGTTGGCCAAGCGTTTTGAAGAGCACGCCAAAGGCATGGTGGTGCCCGCCACTTTGTTTGAAAAATTTGGCTTCAACTACATCGGCCCGATTGATGGGCACGACCTTGAGTCGCTCATTCCTACGCTGGAAAATATCAAGCACTTGGAAGGCCCACAGTTCTTGCATGTGGTGACCAAAAAAGGCCAAGGCTACAAGCTGGCCGAGGCTGACCCTGTGGCCTATCACGGCCCCGGTAAATTTGACCCCGCAGTGGGCTTGGTGCCTGCGGCTGCGAGCAAAACCACCTTCACCCAAGTGTTTGGTGATTGGCTGTGTGACATGGCTGAGGTCGACCCATTGTTGGTTGGCATCACGCCCGCCATGCGTGAAGGCTCGGGCATGGTGGAGTTCCACAAACGTTTCCCTGATCGTTACCATGATGTGGGCATTGCCGAACAACACGCCGTCACGTTTGCGGCGGGCTTGGCGTGCGAGGGCGTGAAGCCTGTGGTGGCGATTTACTCCACCTTCTTGCAACGCGCCTACGACCAAGTGATTCACGACGTGGCGCTGCAAAAATTGCCGATGGTGTTGGCGCTCGACCGCGCGGGCATTGTGGGCGCCGATGGCGCCACGCATGCGGGCTTGTACGACATCCCGTTCATGCGTTGCATTCCCAACGTCAGCGTGGCATGCCCTGCGGACGAAAACGAATGCCGCCAGTTGCTGACCACCGCCTACCAACAAGACCACTGCGTGGCCGTGCGCTACCCACGTGGCGCAGGTGCAGGCGTGCCCGTGCAGCGTGATTTGCAAGCCCTGCCTTTTGGCAAAGGCGAAGTGCGTCGCCAAGGTCAACGCATTGCCATCCTCGCGTTTGGCACGTTGTTGTATCCCGCGTTGCAAGCAGGCGAGGCGCTTAATGCCACGGTGGTGAACATGCGCTGGGCCAAGCCGCTCGACACCGAGTTGCTGGCGCACATCGCGGCCACACACGATGCCTTGGTCACGGTCGAAGAGGGCGCTGTCATGGGTGGTGCAGGCTCTGCCGTGCTCGAAGCGTTGCAAGACTTGCAATTGCCCAAACCCGTGTTGGTGTTGGGCATTGCCGATGTGTTCACCGAGCATGGTGACCCCGTCAAACTCTTGGCCGAATTGGGGTTGGATGCAGCAGGCATTCAAGCGTCCATCGAAAAGCGTTTTGCAACGCTTTTGAATTAACTTCGCATTGAGGCAATTTCAAGCCTTTTGAAGTTTTTTGAAACCCGAATGCTTCGGGGGTAAACCCGCTCACAAAGGCACTTGCGCAACTGCATACAATGCCCCATCGCTGCGGGTGCTGCGCCACAAATGTGGCACTCCATGCGATTTGTATTAACAACTCATGGGAGTCTTTCATGGACCGTCGTTCCGTTATTAAAAACGCAGGTATTGCAGGTATCTTGGCTGCCGGTGCAGCCCCCGCAGTGCAAGCACAAGCCACCATTCGCTGGCGCTTGGCTTCGAGCTTCCCCAAGTCGCTCGACACCATCCACGGTGCTGCTGACACATTCGCCAAGGCTGTCAAAGCCATGTCGGGTGGCAAATTCGAAATCTCGGTCCACGCAGCTGGCGAAATCATGCCTGCGTTGGGCATCGTCGACGGCGTGCAACAAGGCTCCGTGGAAATGGGCCACACCTGCGCGTACTACTACTTCGGCAAGGACGAAACCTTCGCCATCGGTACCGCCATTCCTTTCGGCTTGAACAGCCGTCAAATGACTGCGTGGATGTACGAAGGCAACGGCATGAAACTCATGCGCGAGTTCTACGCCAAGTACAACATCGTCAACTTCCCAGGCGGCAACACAGGCGCACAAATGGGTGGCTGGTTCCGTAAAGAAATCAAATCGGTCGCTGACCTCAAAGGTTTGAAGTTCCGCATGGGCGGCTTCGGCGGCAAGATCATGGAGCGTTTGGGCGTTGTGCCACAAAGCATCCCTGGTGGCGACATTTACCCAGCTTTGGAAAAAGGCACCATCGACTCTGCCGAGTGGATTGGCCCTTACGACGATCTGAAATTGGGCTTTGCCAAAGTGGCGCCTTACTACTACTACCCAGGCTTCTGGGAAGGCGGCCCACAGGTGGACTTCTACATCAACGACAAAGCATTCAACTCTTTGAGCGCTGAAAACAAAGCGATTGTGGAAGCTGCTTCTGCCTTGGCGCACACCGATATGCAAGCCAAGTACGACGCACGCAACCCCGCTGCGTTGAAGCAGTTGGTGGGCTCTGGCACTAAGTTGCGCGAGTTCCCCAAAGACGTGATGGCTGCGGCTTTCAAAGAGTCGATGGCGTTCTACGAAGAACTCAGCGCCAAGAACCCCAACTGGAAGAAGGTGTACTCCGACTACGCCAAGTTCCGCACAGAACAAAACTTGTGGTTCCAATTTACGGAAGCCAAGTTCGACTCGTTCATGCAAAAGCAAAAGCTGTAATTCAGTTTTTCTGCACGAACAAAAAACCACGCCTCGGCGTGGTTTTTTTTATGGGTGAGGTGTTTTTAAAACTCTCTGAACGCCGCCAGCTCCGCACTCAAGCGCTCGCACTCGGCTTGCACCTGTGGGCTGCTCACATAAAACACGGCAAATTTGCCCATCAAGGTGCGCACATAAAAGCGTGGGGCCATGAACCACTCCAGCCCACGCACGCGGATGAGCTTGGCATAAGCCAGCTCGTCATAAGCCATGTGTTTGTCCCAAATCCAAGTTTGATGAATGCCTTGGGCATCGAGGCGTGCGCGGCTGTGCATGACGTGCCAAGTGGTCCAAGCGAGCAGGGCCCAGCCCAACACAAACCAGCCTGCATTGCGCAAGCCATTGAGGCCGGTGTCGCCGCCAAACTTGCCTTGTTGCCACAGGGTGAACAGCCAGTAACCCGAGCCCACCAGCGTTGTCCAAGTGATGGCTTGAAACCAGCGTGAGAATGCGGGGCCTTCCACGCCATCGACGACGACGGGGTGGAACACAAACGGCGTGGGGCCTAAAGCGGTGGTGGGTGTAGTGGTTTCGGGTGTAGACATAAATCGCGTGCGTGTGTGCTGACAAGAAAAAGCCCCTCAGGCGTACCGGAGGGGCTGGTGGCAAGTCGAGACTTTATTTTTTGAACAAGTCTTCCATGCGTTTTTGCTCTTCGGCAGCGCTTTCGCCAGAGGGCTTGGTGCCTTCTAGCTTGAGTTCAACCTCTGGGGCTTCTTGCTCGGTGGGCATTTCAATGACCACTTTGTCGAGGTCGACCTTTTCTTCTTTGTCCAAGAACATGGTCACGGTCTCTGGCACAAAGATCACGATCACGACCAACACCAACTGCATGATGACCCAAGGAATGGCGCCCATGTAGATGTCGTTGGACTTGACGGGTTTTTCGATGCGACCTTCTTTGAACAAGGTGTCGGCAATGCCGCGCAAGTAGAACAGCGCAAAGCCAAACGGTGGGTGCATGAAGCTGGTTTGCATGTTCACGCACAGCAGCACGCCGAACCACACCATGTCGATGCCCATCTTGTCAGCCACTGGGCCGAGCATTGGCAAGATGATGAAGGCGATCTCAAAGAAGTCCAAGAAGAACGCCAAGAAGAAGATGAAGATGTTGACCACCACGAGGAAGCCCACTTGGCCACCAGGCAAGCCCGTGAGCAAGTGCTCAACCCACTTGGCGCCGTCCACACCTTGGAACACCATCGAGAACACGCGTGAGCCGATCAAGATGAACACGACCATGGCGGTGAGGCGCATGGTGCTGTGCATGGCTTCCCAAATCAGGTCTTTGTTCAAACGGTTGTGCATGGCGGCCAGAACCAAAGCGCCAACGCAACCCATGGCACCGGCTTCGGTGGGGGTGGCAATCGCGGTGTTGATGCCTGGCAAACCACCCATCGAGCCCAAGACCGCGAAGATCAAGAAGGCTGACGGGATGATGCCGCGCAAGCACTTCATCCACAGGTGGAACCCATCGGCGGTGCGGGCTTCTTTGGGGATGCCTGGCACGTGTTCAGGTTTGATCAAACCCAGCGCAAAGGTGTACAGCGCGAAGATGGCCACTTGCAGCATGGAGGGGCCCCATGCGCCTTTGTACATGTCGCCGACAGAGCGACCGAGTTGGTCCGCCATCACCACCAACACGAGTGAAGGAGGCACTAACTGCGTGATGGTGCCTGAGGCTGCCAACACGCCTGTGGCGTAGCGCATGTTGTAGCCGTAGCGAATCATCACAGGCAATGAAATCAAAGCCATGGCAATCACTTGGCCCGCCACCGTACCGGTGATGGCACCCAAGATGAAGCCCACGATGATGACCGAGTAACCCAAGCCACCGCGCACGGTGCCAAAGAGTTGGCCCATGGAGTCGAGCATGTCTTCGGCGAGGCCACACTTTTCAAGAATGGCACCCATGAAGGTGAAGAAGGGGATGGCGAGCAACAAGTCGTTGCTGAGAATGCCAAAAATGTTCAACGGCAAGTTGGACATGAAGCTCACGGGGAACCAGTCCATGCTGATGGCGAAGAGGCCACAAGCCAAACCTAAGAACGCCAATGAGAAGGCGACGGGGAAGCCAATGAGCATCGTCAGCACAAGGCCGCCGAACATGATGGGTGCGAAGTTTTCCATTTGCATGATCGTGAGTCCTTATTGCACGGGCTTTTCGTAGTGCGTGTCCATTTCAAACTTGCCTTGCAAGTAAGCCACGCGCTTGATGATTTCGCTCACGCCTTGCAGGAAGATCCAGCCAAAGCCCAAGGGGAGAAGAAGCATGGCGGGCCAACGGATGAGGCCGCCTGCGTTGCTAGACATTTCGCCGGTGACGAACATCTTGACGAACAGCGGAAAGCTCAACCAAGCCATCATGCCCATGACGGGGAGCAAGAACAGGACTAAGCCAAACAAGTCCACGTACACAGGGCCATTGCCGGTGAGCTTGCCGTAGAGCAAGTCAACGCGCACGTGCTCGTTGAGCTTCAAGACCAAAGGCGCGCCCAACATGACGGTGGCGGCGAACAAGTACCACTGAATTTCGAGCCAGCCGTTTGAGCTGATGTCAAAGCCGTAGCGGATGAATGCATTGCCAGCTGAGATGACGGCGGCAGCCAAGACGCCGAACGCGGCCACGTGACCCAATTGCTCGCTGATGCGATCAACGCCCAATGCAAATTTAAGAAGTTTTGACACTGCGTGCCTCCATTTTTTGCCAACCCACGATGGTACCAAGACAAAACCTTTTCAGGCCTGTCTGAGTTTGAAGATTTAAAGGGGCATTTGAAATAAGTTCAAGCCCTTATCGGGTATTAACGGGTTTTCTTGGCCTGCTTGAAGGTCCACCATGGCAGCTGTTGGCTGAGCGATTGCACGTGTCCGCTGTCTTGCGCTTGGTAGCCGGGCAAGGTGTTCAATGTGTCTTGCCAAGTTGGCGTTTGCAGCAGGCTGCGCAGGGCTTGTGTGGCGGGCGTGTCGAGAGCCGATTTGAGGCACACCAAATGGAACGCCTCTTGCACCAGTGGCACAAACCCCAGACCGCGCGCACGCGCTGTGCTTTCGATGCCCAAGCCCACATCGCAGCGGCCTGATGCAATGGCTTCGGCCAATGCGGTGTGTGAAGGCTCTTCGTCGGGCCAGTTGTGCAAATCGTCTACCGTGAGTTGGTCTTGAGCCAAGAGGTCATCCAACAACACCCGTGTGCCTGTGCCGGGGGAGCGTTGCACAAAGCGGGCTTGGGTGCGTGCCACATCGCGCAAGTTTTGCAATTGCATGGGGTTGCCCGCTGTGGTGATGAGGCCTTGTGTGCGCGTGGCAAAGCCAATGATTTTGTGTAAACCGGGTTGCAACAGACTGCGGTAGGCCTGGGCCGTATGGGTGTTGTCGTGGGGGTGGCTTTGGGTGTGAAAACCAGCCAAGGTGCAGCGTCCTTCGTTGAGTGCACGAATTGCGTCCACGCTGCCACAAAAGCGAATGTCTAAATGCAAACCTGTGGTGGCGGCCTGTTCACGCAGGCGGGGCAGGGCATCGTCGTGGCTGGCGTACAGCGTGAGCACATGGGCGTCTGGGTCAAACGCCACGGCGAAGGTGCGCTCTAAGTCAGCGCGTAACGCTTCTAGCTGGGGGGCGAGGCGGGCTTGCGTTTGTCGCTCCGCCCACATGAGCTTGCTGCCAAATTCGGTGAGCTTGGCCGATTGGCCTTTTTCCCAAATGATGAGTTCGTGCCCCAGCACATCTTCCCAACGTTTGAGTTCGCCCCACACATGGCGGTAAGACAAGTTGAGCTCGCGTGCGGCGGCGGAGATGGAGCCTTTTTGTGCCACAGCCTGGAGCAAATCCATCAAAGGGTGACGCAACAGAGGGGCTTCGTTGTTGACGCTGGTGTCGCTGTCGTCGCGATGCGCGAGTGTGTAGTGAAGGCTGACGCTATGCACGGCGTTACATATGGTGGGGGTTTGGGTAGCTCAGTACGATAACTGAAGTTTTGATTGTTTTATGACGACGTTGACCGATACCGCTTTGACGGCTTTACGCCTCCTGACAGATTTAGATCCCCTGCTTTGGTCGATTGTGGCGCGCTCGCTGTGGGTGAGCGTGCTGGCTACTGCGTTGGCCTGTGCTTTGGGCTTGATGCTGGGGGCGTGGCTCGGCGTGGCACGTTTTGTAGGGCGTGATGTGCTGCTGACGGTGCTCAACACCTTGTTGGCGTTGCCTTCGGTGGTGGTGGGTTTGGTGGTGTATTTGCTGTTGTCACGCACGGGGCCGCTGGGGCATTTGGGATGGCTGTTCAGCCTCAAAGCAATGGTGCTGGCGCAAACCGTGTTGGTGCTGCCCGTCGTGACTGCCTTGACGCGTCAGTGTGTGGAAGATGCCGAGCGCAACCACGGCGAGCAATGGCAGTCCTTAGGGGCCGCGCCGGGTTTGCGCAGCGTGTTGCTGGCGTGGAATGAGCGTTATGCCTTGCTCACCGTGTTGATTGCTGCGTTTGGACGTGCCATTTCTGAAGTGGGCGCGGTCATGGTGGTGGGCGGCAACATCGAAGGTTTCACGCGTGTGATGACCACCGCCATTGCTTTAGAAACCAGCAAAGGAGACTTGCCTTTGGCATTGGCGTTGGGTTTGGTGCTGATGAGTGTGGTGCTCTTGCTCAATGTGTGTATTTCCGCCTTGCGCCGTTGGCGACAACGCCTGGACGGGGCTGGGGCTGACCCGGTGCAAGGGGTGTTGGTATGAGCCCCGTGTTGCACTTAGACGCGGTGTCGGTGCAGTTCAACACCCATGCGGCTTTGCAGGGCGTGAACTTGCAGATGCACGCCGGCGAACGCGTGGCCTTGGTGGGGGCCAATGGCAGCGGTAAAAGCACCTTGTTGCGTGTGGCACATGGTTTGTTGAATGTCTCACACGGACAGGTGAGGGTTGCACCCGAGGTGCGCCAAGCGATGGTGTTTCAGCGCCCGCACATGATGCGCGCCTCGGTGTTGAACTTTGTGGTGTGGGGCTTGTGGCTGCAAGGTGTGGCTTGGCGCAAAGCGCCGGCACGTGCCATGCAAGCGCTGGAACGCGTGGGCTTGCAAGACATGGCCGAGCGATCGGCGCGCACCTTGTCGGGCGGTCAGCAGCAGCGCTTGGCCTTGGCCCGCGCGTGGGCTTTGCAACCCAACTTTGTGTTGTTGGATGAGCCAACCTCCAGCCTAGATCCACACGCCAAACGTGAGGTGGAGCGCTTGTTGGCCGAATGGGTGGCGGGTTCTAGCGTGAGCTTGCTGTTCAGCAGCCACAACTTAGGGCAGGTCAAACGTTTGGCCACGCGCGTGGTGTATTTGGAAGCTGGGCGTGTCTTGGCTGATTTGCCTGTGGATGAATTTTTTAATCGACCTTTGGATGAAACGCATCCCGAGGCTCACTTGTTTTTAAAAGGAGAGTTGGGATGACGACACGTCGTGCACATTTGTTTTCTTTGGCCAGTGTTTTGGCTGTGGGATTGGCCTTGGGCAGTGCGGCTGTGCACGCACAGGCGCCTAGCCTCGTGATGGCATCGACCACCTCCACCGAGCAGTCGGGTTTGTTTAGCCATCTCTTGCCTGCGTTCAAACAAGCGTCAGGCATTGACATCAAAGTGGTGGCCTTGGGCACCGGCCAAGCCTTGGACACAGGCCGCCGAGGTGACGCCGATGTGCTGTTTGTGCACGACCAAGCGGCTGAAGAAAAATTTGTGGCCGAAGGCTTTGGCGTGAAGCGCTACCCCGTGATGTACAACGACTTTGTCTTGGTTGGCCCCGCCAATGACCCAGCCAAAGTGCGCGGCAAAGACATCGTGTCCGCTTTGCAAAAAGTGGCCAACACACAAGCGGGTTTTGTCTCGCGCGGTGACAAGAGCGGCACACACGCTGCCGAATTGCGCTACTGGAAACAAGCCGGCTTGGACAACAAAGGCGCAGGCTACAAAGAGTGTGGTTGCGGCATGGGCCCTGCGTTGAACATTGCTTCATCCACTGGCGCCTACGCGTTGACAGACCGTGGCACGTGGTTGAACTTCAAGAATCGCCAAGACTTGCAAATCTTGGTCGAAGGTGACAACCGCTTGTTCAATCAGTATGGCGTGATGGTGGTCAGCCCCGCCAAGCATCCCCATGTCAAAGCCGACTTGGCCCAAAAGTTTGTGGACTGGGTGGTGTCGCCCGCAGGGCAAGCCAACATCAACGGCTACAAGATTGGCGGCGAGCAGCTGTTCTTTGCGAACGCCAACAAATAAACCAAAGTCTTGCGGCTAGGATTCAGCCCATGAGTTTTGAATCCTTAGCCAAGATGCCGCTCACCGATGGGCCGAGTGCGCAGGCTTTTTTTGCCAGCGTGCAAGCGTATGCCATGCAATGCGGCGTGACCTTGCGCATGCCACCGCCAGAACCGACCAGCTGCTGTGGGCGTGGCTGCAACGGCTGTGTGTGGGAAGGTTTTTTTGCCGCAGCCACGTTTTGGCGCGAAGACGCGTTCACCGCGTTGCGTCAAGCGGCTGACCATTGACGGTCAAGCCTTGCGCTGAGAACTGCTGGGCTTTGTTGTGGCGAATGCCCGAAACGCGTTGCATCAAATCAGGCCAGTCTTTGAACGGGCCTTGGCTGCGTGCTTTGAGCACCTTGGCACTGAGCGCGGGGCCCATGCCTTTGAGACTGTCTAGCTCCGCTTCGTTGGCTTGGTTGATGTCTAACGCCACGGCTGCGTGACAGAACATCAGCGCCATCGCGCCACTTAACACCTCGCGCGTGAATAAAGACCGTGCGCAACGGCTCATGGGCGGGGGCTTATTTGCTCAACGTGGCCATGTATTGCGTGACGCCGCTTTGCACATCGGCAAATTGATGGCCGCAACCGCTGGCGCGCAGGTTGGTGAGGTCGGCTTGCGTGTAGCACTGGTATTTGCCACGCAGTGCGTCGGGGAAGGGCACGTATTCGATCAAGCCTGCTTTGGCCGCGCCGGCCAAGTCCAACGCAGCTTCACCTTTTTTGGCGCGCATGGCGTTGACCACCGACAAAGCCACATCGTTGAAAGGCTGTGCACGGCCTGAGCCGAGGTTGAAGATGCCCGATTTGTCTGGGTTGTCCAAGAACCACAGGTTCACGGCCACCACGTCGTCGATGAAGACGAAGTCACGCATTTGCGCGCCTTGGGCGTAACCGCCGTATTCACCAAACAACTTCACCTTGCCTTCGGCGTTGAATTGGTTGAACTGGTGAAATGCCACACTGGCCATGCGGCCTTTGTGTTGCTCTCGCGGACCGTAGACGTTGAAGTAGCGAAAACCCACGACTTGGCGCTTGAACTTTTTGAAGTTGTTGTTGCACTCCAAGCGCATACGCTGGTCAAACAGCAGTTTGGAGTAGCCGTACACATTGAGTGGCAGCTCGTATTCGGGCGACTCCACAAAAGTCTCGCTGCCGCCGTAAGTGGCCGCGGATGAGGCGTAGAGCAAACGTGTGCCGCTTTGCTGGCAAGCGTTGAACAAACCGCACGAGAGCGTGTAGTTGTTGTCCATCATGTACTTGCCGTCGCTCTCCATGGTGTCGCTGCAGGCGCCTTCGTGGAACACGGCTTCGACTTTGCCGAAGGCGTTTTCGGCAAAGAGTTCGTAGAACACATCTTTGTCGAGGTAGTCAGCAATCTTCAAGTCGGCGATGTTGCGAAACTTGTCGCCTTCGGTGAGGTCATCGACCGCGATGATGTTGGTGATACCGCGAGCGTTCAAGCCCTTGATGATGTTGCTGCCAATAAAACCGGCAGCGCCTGTGACGACGATTTTCATAATTTCTCCAGAAACGGCTTAAGCCATCAATTCTTCGTAGCTGACGGTGGCTGTACCAAACTTGCCCACCACCACGCCGCCTGCTTTGTTGGCCAACGGCATGGCTTCGCGCAGGCTCAAGCCCGCCGCCACCAAAGTGGCCAAAGTGGCAATCACGGTGTCGCCCGCGCCTGTGACGTCAAATACTTCACGCGCTTGGGCAGAGACGCTGAGTTCGCCTTGTGCATCAAACAGGGTCATGCCTTCTTCGCTGCGCGTGAGCAGCAGGGCGTCGAGCTTGAGCGCTTGGCGCAGCGCGTGGGCTTTTTGCACCAGTTCTGCTTCGCTGCTCCATTTGCCAATGACTTGCTCTAGCTCCGCACGGTTCGGCGTGATGCAGGTGGCACCTGCGTAGCGCGAGTAGTCAGAACCCTTGGGGTCAATCAGTACGGCTTTGCCAGCCGTGCGTGCTGCTGCAATCATTTGCGAGACGTGAGCCAAGCCGCCTTTGCCGTAGTCCGAGAACAGCACCACGTGGTGGTCGGGCAGCAGTTGCATGAACTGATCGGTTTGCGAGGCCAGCACTTCGTTTTGTGGCGTGTTTTCAAAGTCCACGCGCAGCAGCTGTTGTTGACGACCAATCACACGTAGCTTGACGGTGGTTTTGAGTTGGCTGTCACGACCCAAGTGCGGGGCAATACCTGTCTTGGCCACCAAGTCTTCGAGCAAGTGGCTGGCTTCATCGTCACCAACGACGGAGAGCAAAGACGCTTGCGCACCCACGCTCACCACGTTGTAGGCCACGTTGGCGCAACCGCCCAAACGATTTTCTTCGCGCGTGATGCGCACCACGGGCACGGGCGCCTCTGGGCTGATGCGGTCCACTGCCCCGTACCAATAACGGTCGAGCATCACATCGCCGACGACCAAGACATGGGCTTTGCTGAGTTGTTGTGGGGTGACGGGTGTGTTTAGGGTCATAGTTCTTCCACGCGACGGGCGGGGTAGCTGTCCCAAGCTTGGCAGCCTGGGCATTGCCAAAAGTGTTGGCTGGCTTCAAAGCCACATGCGGCGCAGCGGTAGCGTTGCAGTGGTTTAGCGGCGCGCTCCAAGGCACGTTGCACTTGGGGGTGAAATTCCTCGTGCTCAAATTTTTCGTTGGCAATCCACTGCGTGGCGGCAACCAGTGAAGGCTCGCGCTCCAAGTGTTTGGCAAACAAGCCACCTGTGCTGGCATCGCCTTGCGCTTTGCGCAGCGTGACGATGGCATTGAGCACATCGAGCGACGCAGTTTTGGCGTAGCTGGTTTCGAGCAACGTCAAGGCCTTAGGTGTGCAGTTCAAGGTTTGCGCCAAGGCTGCGAGTTTGGGCGCGAGCAAAGGCAAAGAAGCGGGCACTTGGGCTGCCAAACTTTCTAACGTGGCATAGGCCTCGCTGGCGCGGCCAGTTTGCTCATACGTCTTGGCCAGTGCGATGCGTGCGCGTGCGTTGTTGGGTGCGGCATCGGTGGCTTGTTGGAGCAGGGTCACCACTTGGTCTGCGTGTTGCGCGACATCGAGGCTCTCCGCTTCTTCGCACAGGTAATGTGCCAAGCGGCCTTGGAAACTGCCTTGACCGCTGTCACCCAACTTCTTGGCGATGACTGACGCCTTGCTCCAATCGCGTGAACGTTCGTAAATGCTCAGCAACGCTAAGTGGGCTTGGGTTTGGTGGGCCGTGCCTTCGAGTTTGTTCAGTGCATCTTCGGCACGGTCAAGCAAGCCTGCTTTGAGATAGTCCAGCGCCAACGCGTGTTGGGCACGGTCGTGGTCAGCCTGACTCAGGTCGCCGCGTGACAGCAAGTGCTGATGTACACGTACCGCACGCTCGTATTCGCCGCGACGGCGAAACAAATTGCCCAAGGCAAAGTGCAGCTCAGAGGTGTCGGGGTCGTGTTGCACGGCCTCAATGAAGGCGTCAATGGCTTGGTCTTGTTGCTCGTTGAGCAAGTGGTTCAAGCCTTTGAAATACGCTTTTGGGGTTTGGCGGTTTTCCAGACGCAGCTGGCGCAAGTCCATGCGCGAGGCCACCCAGCCCAAGATGAAGGCAGCGGGCAAACCCAGCAAAATCCAGCCGAGGTCAAATTCCATGTGTGGGGTCCGCGGTAGTAGGGGCTGGCGTTGTCACTTCAGGCTTTGCTGTTGTGTTGGCCAATTGAGCCAAGCGGCGGTGCTTCCACCAACGTGGGACCATGCCAATCACGCCCACGGCGACGCCCATGACGAAGACGGTCAACAGCACCAACACCAACGGTGCGCTCCACGTGGTGCCAAAAAAGAAATGGACCACGGCATCGTGTTGGTTGTTCAGCGCAAAAGCGAAGAGGGTAAAAAAAATGGCTGCCTTCAGTAACAACTGAAGCAGCCACATGAGGTTTTTCAAGTTGGCTCCTCTGTGACGAGGGCCATTTTAGCCTTGCGGCCGCTTGAAAAACCGTGTCTCAACCTTTGAGCTCAGACCCCGCCAACAATTCCTTGGTGCGTGTGTCCACCGCTTCGCGCAGGGCTTTGCCTGGCTTGAAATGTGGCACACGTTTTTCAGGAATCGCCACGCTTTCGCCGGAACGCGGGTTGCGTCCCATGCGAGGCGGGCGACGGTTGATCGAAAAACTGCCAAAGCCCCGCAACTCAATGCGGTGCCCGCGCACCAGCGCGTCGCTCATCGCGTCAAGAAGCGTCTTGACAGCGAACTCGGCGTCGCGGTGCGTGAGCTGCCCAAAGCGGGCAGCCAGTTCTTCGACCAGGTCTGAACGGGTCATCAGTTGTTGTCGAGCTTAGCGCGCAACAAAGCGCCCAAGCTGGTCGTGCCAGCGTTGTCGGCTTTGGACTGTTGTGACAAGGAAGCCATGGCTTCTTGTTGATCCACAGCGTCTTTGGCTTTGATGGACAACTGGATGTTGCGGGTCTTGCGATCCACGTTCACCACCACAGCGGTCACTTCGTCGCCAACTTTCAACACGTGGCTGGCGTCTTCCACGCGGTCACGTGAAATTTCGCTGACGCGCAAGTAGCCGACGATGTCTTCGCCGAGGTCGATTTCAGCGCCCTTAGCGTCCACAGTCTTGACCTTACCAGTGACGGTTTGGCCTTTGTCGTTGATCGACACGAAAGTGGTGAATGGGTCAGAGTCGAGTTGTTTGATACCCAAGCTGATGCGCTCGCGGTCAACGTCCACGGCCAACACGATGGCTTCAACTTCTTGGCCCTTCTTGAATTCGCGCACAGCGTTTTCGCCGGTTTCGTTCCAAGACAAGTCAGACAAGTGAACCAAACCGTCGATGCCAGCAGCCAAGCCCACGAACACGCCGAAGTCGGTGATCGACTTGATTGGGCCCTTCACGCGGTCGCCGCGCTTGGTGTTTTGAGCGAAGTCTTGCCAAGGGTTAGCCTTGCATTGCTTCATGCCCAAGCTGATGCGGCGCTTGTCTTCGTCGATCTCGAGGACCATGACTTCGACTTCGTCGCCCAATGACACGATCTTGGAAGGCGCCACGTTCTTGTTGGTCCAGTCCATTTCAGACACGTGCACCAAGCCTTCGATGCCTGGCTCGAGTTCCACAAACGCGCCGTAGTCGGCGATGTTGGTGATTTTGCCGAACAAGCGAGTGCTTTGTGGGTAGCGGC
>Ga0228699_1000081_pt1 | contig 95885 bp, 79 predicted proteins | sample McNCre217_Aug_MG_FD_178016 | JGI IMG/M metagenome (GOLD analysis project Ga0228699, IMG submission 178016) | Freshwater microbial communities from McNutts Creek, Athens, Georgia, United States - 2-17_Aug_MG | ecosystem: Environmental > Aquatic > Freshwater > Creek | place: USA: Georgia... | reverse complement strand
GCAGGTGCGAGCCGCAGTGCTCAACCGCTTCACCCACCTGGGCACCCCGGTGACGCGGCCTGTGGCGTAACTCCGCCTGGGGTCAGGGGAAACTCGGCCTCGGCGGGGTTGTGCAACAAAGCCCCTTGTCGGCATTGAACTTTTTTCCGTGTTTGACGCATAACTTGCCCCTGAAAATTTCGTGAAACTGTGCAGTCGTCCAGTCTAGCCGCCGCTGGCTTTAATTGAGCACTACATCACACCACACAGCCGAAAATGAAAAAGTGACGTGAACTCCTCCACGCCACCCAAGTAAATATTCACCAAGCCCGGTCAGTTACCCGCAAGCTCCCACATACCCGCAAGACGTGCAGAACTCGCACCCATCCTTGTGGATCATCGTCGCGTTCCCGCACTCGGGACACGGCTTGCCGGGCATCGTGGCGCGGGCCGTGGAAGCGGCCACTGCAGAAGCCGCGGCCACCGGCGTGGCGAGCACGCCCATTTCATTGACGGGATACCCTTCCTCGTCCAGCACCCCCAGCATCGCGTAGCGGTGGATCACCAGCCGCGCCACATACGCCACCGTGCTCGGCCAGACTTTCTGCCGCCGCTGCCCCGCCGGCAACCCAGGCACCGGCGCCATGAAATGCCCCAGCGGCTCGCCGACGTTCAACAGCTTGCGCAGTTTCATGCCGATCCACGCCGGGTCGATCACCCGCATGTCCAGCGACAGCAGCCGCGCCAGCCCGTCCAGCGCCCGCGGGTAATTGCCGGCAAATCCGATCGCGCACGGCCGGGTGACGTGGCCGCCCTCCGGCGTCGGCAGGGTAACTTCCTTCAGCGTGAGCGTGAATTGCTCGCCCGTGCCGGGATTCTCGATGTCGACCGCCCACGCCAGCGTGCCATCCACCCCGGTGCGCGGTTCCTCGCGGCTGAACATCGCGTCCAGCACCGGCGTCGCCCCGCCCTCCTGCAAGGCGCCGAGCTGCTCGCAGCGCCAGCGAATCACCGCCGCCGTCGCCGCCACCACGCCGGGGAATAGCCGCTTTTCCCCGCTCGGCGGGAAGGCCATGTCGAACGCCCGCTCTTCCGCCACCGTCGCCAGCGCGTCGAGTTTCAGACGCAGCCAGCTCGGGTCATTCGCGCGCATGTCCATCGACAGGGTTTTCGCCAGCGCGCCCAATCCCCGCGGCTGCTCCGCCCCATTCACCCAGACCTCGAACGGCAGCGTCTGGCCAAACAAGCCCGCATCCGGCCCCGCCTCGGCCGGCAATTCGCCGACGAAGAGCGAGAAACTGCCGTGCGGGTGCTGGATCATGTAACTCCAGGCCGGATTCCCCGACGGCAATTCCGGCCGCCCCGGCCAGCGCAGACTCGCCAGCACCGGCTGCGGCAGGCGCTCGACCCGCAGGCGGCGGTTGGCGCCGTCCTGGTCGATCGACAAGGCGGGTTGCGCCACGGTCAGCGGCTGGGGTTGCGGCGCAGGGATGGGCGCGGGCGCCGAAGCCGGCTCGACACTCAGCACCGCGCCGAGCACGCTGTTCGGCCGGTAGGTCGCCAAACCCTTCAGCCCGGATTTCCAGGCCGTGAAATACAGCCCCTGAAACTCCGCATACGGATAATCCGCCGGCACATTCACCGTCTTGCTGATCGAGGTATCCACATATGGCGCCACCGCCGCGACCATCGCCTCGTGCGCCTCGGCGCTCATCTCCAGCGCCGTGACGAAGGCGTCGGTCAGCGGCGCGTCGGGGCCGTGGAGGTGGCGGTACAGGCGCCAGGCGTGGTCCTCGACGGCATATTCCTTGAAACTGCCGTCCGCCTCGCGCTTGCGGCGGGTGTAGGTCCAGCTGAACGGCGGCTCGATGCCGTTGCTGGCGTTGTCGGCAAAGGCCAGGCTGATGGTGCCGGTCGGCGCGATCGACAGCAGGTGCGAATTGCGCAGGCCGTAGGCGTAGATGCGGTCCTTCAACTCATCCGGCAGCCGGGACGCGAAGTGCTCGCCGCCCAGATACCGGTCCGCATCGAACAGCGGAAATGCCCCGCGCTCCTTGGCCAGCTCCACCGACGCGCCATACGCCGCATCCCGCATCACCGCGGCAATCCGCCGCGCCATCGCGCGCGCCGGCTCGGTGTCATACCGGCACCCCAGCATGATCAGCGCATCGCCCAGCCCGGTGAAACCCAGCCCAATGCGGCGCTTGTTCATCGCCTCGCGCTGCTGCTGCGGCAGCGGCCAGACGGTGGCGTCGAGCACGTTGTCCAGCATCCGCGTCGCCACGGCGCAGACCTCGGCAAACCCCGCCTCGTCGAACGCGGCATCTGCCGCGAAGGGGTTGCGCACGAAGCGGGTCAGGTCGACGGAGCCGAGGCAGCAACAACCATACGACGGAAGTGGTTGTTCACCGCACGGATTTGTAGCGGTAATCGCCTCGCAATACCCCAGATTGTTGTCCTCGTTGATGCGGTCGATGAAGAGAATTCCCGGCTCGGCGTGGTCGTAGGTGGACCGCATGATCTGGTCCCACAGGTGGCGGGCGCGCACGCGGCGGTAGACCCACAGGCCATCGGCGCGCTCGAAGGCGCCGGCCAGCTTGAGCTTGCGACCGGGCTCGGCGCGGTGGGTCAGGTCGATCTCGCCATCGGCTTCCACCGCGCGCATGAATTCGTGGGTGACGCCGACCGAGACGTTGAAGTTGCGCAGGTCGCCGCTGTCCTTGGCGTGGATGAAGGCTTCGATGTCGGGGTGGTCGCAGCGCAGCACGCCCATCTGCGCACCGCGGCGGCTGCCGGCGGATTCGACCGTCTCGCAGCTGCGGTCGAACACGCGCATGTAGCTGACCGGGCCGCTGGCGTGGCTGTCGGTGGAGCCCACCCAGGCGCCTTGCGGACGGATACGCGAGAAGTCGTAGCCGACGCCGCCGCCGCGGCGCATGGTCTCGGCGGCTTCGGTCAGCGCGGTGTAGATGCCGGGGAAGCCGTTCTCGGGCTCGGCGATCGAGTCGCCGACCGGCTGCACGAAGCAGTTGATGAGCGTGGCGCCGAGCGTGGTGCCCGCCGCGGAGGCGATGCGCCCGGCCGGCACGAAGCCCTGCGCCTGCGCCCAGGCGAAGCGCTCGGTCCAGTGGGCGCGCTGCGCCTCGGGCTCGACCCCGGCCAGCGCACGGGCGACGCGCAAGCGGACCTCGTCGGCGCTCGTCTCGGTGCCCTTGGCGTATTTTTCCTGCAGCACTTCGCGGCTGATGGGCTGGGGAGAGAGGCTCGAAAGAACGCGGGGCATGCGGTACTCCTCGGGACATCCAGCGTGTCACTTTAGCGGCAGCGACACAGATTACCCGCTGGACGCGCCCGGTCAGCCCGGAGACAGCGGAAAAGAACAGAGACGTACCTTATCCTCGCGACGTGTTTTTCCGGTTATTTCATTGAGGTCGTGATCCAGATCAAGATTCCCACCGACGCCATGGTCATGCAACCAGACCAGCCGCCCGTGCAGGCCACCCACAGGCGCATGCCGCCGTGGGTGCTGCAGATGGCGGTGGCCGTGCTGCTGGTGTGGCTGGTCGGCCAGGGGATTGGCAGTCCATCGCCGCAGGCACGGTCGGCGGGCGTGTGGCCGGTCGCGGGGCTGTCGCTGGGGCTGCTGCTGCGGTGGCGGCAATGGGCCTGGCCGGCGCTGGCCTTGGGCTGGCTGCCGGGATACGGCCTGTGGCTCGCACAGTGGGTGCCCGTCTGGAGGGACGCGCCGGTGTCGGCGGCGCTGGGCACCATCCTGCTGGCGGCAGTGACCGCGGTGCAGACGATGGCCAGCGGGCAGCTGCTGCGCGGCCTGCGCCGGCGCGTGCGCGAACAGCCGGGCTGGCAGCCGCTGCGCTTTGCCGCCGTCTCGGCACTGGCCAGCGCAGCGGGCAGCGCGCTGCTGGTGGAAGGCTGGCGCCGGCTCGGCCTGGTCCGAGCAGCGGACGGGCTCACCGCCAGCCTGGTGCGGCTGTGGCTGGACATGGGGCTGGCACAGCTGGTCGGGCTGCTGCTGGTGACGCCGCTGATGCTGATCGCGCCGCAAGGCGGCGGGCGGGTGTCCGGGCGGGCGCTGCTGGCGATGCTGACGTTCCCGGTGCAATGCCTGGGGCTGGGGCTGACGCTGCTGGCGGTGTCGCTGGCGGGCCACCTGGCAGTGCAGACCCGCACCGAGTCCTTCCACAGCGAAGCCCGTGCGATGGCGATGGCGCTGCAGAACCAGATCGACATGGCCGTGAGCCACGTGGAGCGGCTGCGCGACTTCCACTACCGGCTGGACCTCACCCAGGACGAGTTCGACACCGTGGCCGGACCGATGGTGGCGCGCAGTCCCTGGGTGCTGCACTTCGGCTGGCTGCAGCGCGTGGCGGCCGAGAACCGCACCGTGTTCGAGGACAGCCCGCAGGGGCTGGACGGCCAGTACATCCGCGAGATGAACGCCGAGGGCGCGCTGGTGCGGGCGGGCGGGCGCCCGCTGTTCTATCCGCTGCGCTGGGCCACCCCCGCCGATGGCAACGAGGCGCTGGTCTGCGTCGACGAGAACGGCGACGCAGCGCGGCACGCAGCCATCGCCGAGGCCGTGGCCTTGGGTGGCGTGCGGGCCACCGCGCCCTATGTGTCGCTGGCCCGCGCCGCCACCGACGTGAGCGCCGTGACGCTGTACGCCCCGGTGCTGACCGGCAGCATGGACGTGGGCAACCGCCACGATCCCGGCCGGGTGCACGGGCTGGTGTCGGCCGTGATCGACCTGGGCCGGATGGTCGAGCGCACGCAGGCGCAGATGGCGGGCGGGCGGCTCGATCTGCTGCTGCGCGAAGCCACGCAGGCCGACAGTGCCGGCGTCCACTCGCACCACGGTCTGGCCCGCCAGGCCCACCCGGTGGAGCCGTGGCTGCCGCGGGTGGATCCCCAGGTGGAAGCGTGGTTCCGGTCCGGACTGCACGAACAGCGGGAGGTGCAGTTCGCCGACCGCCGCTGGACGCTGCTGATGCGCCCGGGCTGGCTGGACGAGCCGCCCTGGCCCAGCGCGCTGCAGGGCGGCATCCTCGCCAGCGGACTGGCATTCACCGCACTGCTGAGCGGCATCGTGCGGGCACGCCAGCGCCATGACCGGGCGATGCGGGCGGTGCTCGACGGACTGGAGGACGAGGTCACGCACCGCACGCAGGAACTCGCGCAGAGCAACACCCGGCTCAGCGCCGAGGTCGAGGAGCGCCGCCGGCTGGAAACCGACCTGCGCGACGCCAGCGCACAAGCCCACCAGGCCAACCAGGCCAAGACGCTGTTCCTGGCCAACATGAGCCACGAGATCCGCACGCCACTGAACGCGGTGATCGGCTACACCCAGATCCTGCTCGAAGAGCCGCGCCACGACGACACCACCCGCAGCCGGCTGCGCGTCGTGCTGCAGGCCGGGCAGCGGCTGCTGCGGCTGATCAATGACGTGCTCGACCTCTCCAAGATCGAGACGGGCGGGCTGCAACTGCACCGCCAGCACTTCGACCTGCGCCAGGAGCTCGACGAGACCGTGCAGCTGATGGGGCCGCGCGCCGACGCCCGCGGGCTGGCGTTCGTGCTCGACCTGGCGCTGGAGAGGACCGAACCCGTGCACGCCGACCGGAGCAAGGTCGGGCAGATCGTGCTCAACCTGCTGAGCAACGCCATCAAGTTCACCGACCAGGGCCGGGTGACGCTGGCCGCACGCCGCGCGGGCGACCAGGTCCACATCGACATCAGCGACACCGGGCCGGGCATGGCCGCCGACGAGCTGGCACAGCTGTTCGCGCCGTTTCGCCAGGGGCAGGCTGGTCTGGACAAGGGCGGCACCGGGCTGGGGCTGGTGCTGGCGCGGCACATGGCGCGCTCGATGGGTGGCAATCTGGTGCTCGACAGCACCCCGGGCCGCGGCACGCAGGCACGGCTGATGCTGCCCCTGCCGCGCAGCACCGACGGCAGCAGCGCCCTGCCCCGCCATGCCGGCCCGCAGCACCTGTCGGCTGACACGCCGGTGCGGGCGCTGGTGGTCGAGGACGACGCGCACAGCCGCGACATCCTGGTCGAACTGCTGCAGCGCACGGGCTGCACGGTGGAGGTGGCGGACAACGGGCTGGCTGGCTTGCGCGCGGCGGGCCGGGGTGGCTTCGACATCGTGTTCACCGACATCCGCATGCCCGTGCTCGACGGGGTGCAGATGCTGCTGCGCCTGCGCGAACAGACGGGGGTGGCGCAACCGCCGGTGGTGGCCGTGTCGGCGTCCAGCCTGGAGCACGAGCGGCGGCACTACATCGACCTCGGCTTCAACGACTTCGTCGGCAAGCCCTATGCCTTCGAGGCGATCCACCAGATGCTGGCCCTGCACGCGGGGGCCCGCTTCGTGCAGGTCGCCGTCCCGCCCGCCCCGCCCGCGGCGACGCTGGCGGCCTCCACCACGCGCATCGGTCCGGCCACCGCCGCCCTGCTCGCCGCCCTGGCCGACGCCGCCGACCAGGGCGCGCTCAAGCAGGTACGCCAGAGCCTGGCCGGACTGGCCGCCCGTGCCGACACCGCCGACGCCCTGCCCACCGACGCACTCGCCACGCTGCAAGCCGCCGCCGCCGACTACGATTTCGATCGCCTGATCCAGCAAACCCGCGCCCTCCAAGCCGAGGAAACACCCCTGTGAGCACGACCACTTTCCGCATCCTCATCGTCGATGACACGCCGCAGAACATCGACGTCCTGCAGGCCACGCTGGTCGAGATCAACGCCGACCTGCTCATCGCCACCAATGGCACCCGCGCCCTCGACCTGGCGCAGCGGCTGCAACCCGATCTGGTCCTGCTAGACGTGATGATGCCGGGGCTGGACGGCTTCGCGGTCTGCAGCCGGCTCAAGGCCGATCCGCGCACGGCGGACATCCCGGTCATCTTCTGCACCGCGCGGGTGGACGACGTGGCGCACGGCTTCGCCGTCGGCGGCACCGACTACATCACCAAGCCGATCCAGCCCGACGAGGTGCGCGCCCGGGTGTCGCACCAGCTGGAGCGGTGCCAGTTGCTGCGCCAGCTGCGCGAACTCAACCGCGCGCTCGAAGACCAGGTGCGCGAGCGCACCGCCGACCTCACGCTGGCGAACCAGCAGCTGCGCCACGAGATCAACGAGCGCCGCTACATGCAGGACCGCCTGGGCTACCTCGCCAGCCACGACTTCGTCACCCGGCTGCACAACCGCGGCGCGCTCGACGCCCACGTCACCCAACTGCTGGCCCGGCTGCAGCGGCAAGCCGCACCCGCCGGCCCGGCGGTGATGCTGCTGATCGACATCGACCAGTTCCGCCTCGTCAACGAGAGCTGCGGCTGCATCGCCGGCGACGAGCTGCTGCGCCAGTTCGCCGACCTGCTGGGCGGGCTGCTGCGCCGGGGCGACTTTCTGGCGCGCCTGGGCAGCGACCAGTTCGCCGTCGTCAGCGAGGAGACCGACCTGGGCACCGGGCTGGCGCGGCAGCTGCTGGCGGCGCTGCAGGGCTGGTCGTTCGTCTGGCAGGAGCGGCGCTTCACCCTGGCCGCCACCATCGCCGTGGTGCCGCTGGACCGCGATCTGGTGTCCTTCGACCAGCTGATGCAGATGGCCGACGAAACCGTGTTCCTGGCCAAGCGCGACGGCCGGGGCCAGATCCGGCCCTACACGCCGCCCCCCGTCGGCGAAGCCTCGCAGCGCGAGAGCACCAACTGGGCGCTGGTGCTGATGGACGCGCTGCGCCACGGCCACTTCCGCATCTTCTTCCAGCGGCTGCAGCCGCTCGACCAGGGCGGCCCGCTGCGGGTGGAGGTGCTGGTACGGCTGTGGGACCCGGTCCGTGGCGAGCTGATCGCGCCAGGACAGTTCATCGCGCTGGCCGAGCGCTTCCACCTGATCGGCGACATCGACCGCTGGATGCTCGGCGAAGTGCTGGCGCTGATCAGCCGCCACCCCGGGCTGCAGCTCCAGCTCGACCAGGTGACGCTGAACCTGTCGGCCGTGTCGCTGCGCGAGCCGGGGCTGGCGCAGCAGGTGCTGGCGTCGATCGCGCAGCACGGCGTGCGCCCGGACCTGCTGTGTTTCGAGATCACCGAGACGCAGGCCATCGGCAACCTCGCCCAGGCCCGCGAATTCATGCAGACGCTGCACAGCGCGGGCTGCCGCTTCTCGCTCGACGACTTCGGCTCGGGCTACGCGTCCTTCGCCTACCTGCGCGAGCTGCCGTTCGACACGCTCAAGATCGACGGCCTGTTCGTGCGCGACATGCAGACCGAGCCGACGCACCAGGCCATGGTGCGCTCGATGGTCGACATGGCACGGCTGCTGGACAAGCCGGTGGTGGCGGAGTTCGTCGAGACGGCCTCGGTGGCGCAGCTGCTGCGCGAGCTGGGCGTGCAATGGGGCCAGGGCCACTACTTCCACCAGCCCGAGCCCTTCACCTTCGACGCCCTGCAGCAGCAGGCCCGGCTGGTGCAGCAGGCGCGGCAGACACAGCAGGTACAGCAGCTACAGCAGGCCGAACCGGCCGCATTGCACTGATGGCGGAGGCGCTCGCGCCGTGCGCTTGATGCGGCGCAAAGCCGCGGGGCGGCGCACTGCCGATAGTCGCGGAGAACGCACCCGCACCGCCTGAACCCGCCGTGGAGGACTGGCCGATGACCCCCGCCGCATCCCCGTTACCCCTGTGCCCGCTGCCGGAGCTGACGCTGGAAGGCCCGGCCGACGCCCTGCTGCGCAGCCTCGACGCCCTGCGCCAGGTGCGCGACCCGGACGTGCCGGCCAGCATCCTCGAACTCGGCCTGATCGAGTCCTTGCGCTTGACCGAGGGCGAAGCCTGGCTGCGCTTCGTCAGCCTGGGCATGGGCTGCCCGCTCAGCGACCTGACCGCGGACGTCGCCTTCCGCGCCATCCAGGCCGTGCTGCCCGACACGGACATCTACCTGACCCACGACCATGCGGTCGAGTGGTCGCCCCGGCGGGCCAGCGTTGCGCTGCGGCGACGCCTGGGTTGGGTCGTCGAGGATTGACAGGTATCAATCCCGACATGCCCGAAGGCGGTGCATCATCAGAGTATGTCCTTAGTTCACCGCCCCATCTGGATGCGCGTGGCCCCGAACAGCCCCGCCAAGACCTCCGCCGCCGAACCCGTCTGGATCGGTGAGCCGGCCCTGCTGGACAAGGTGGTGCATGCGCTGCGCCATGTGCGCGAGGCCCAGGGCGGCCCGGACATCGTCAGCAGCGGCCGCGTGCGCTCGCTGGAGATCACGCCGGATGAAGCGGTGCTGACCATGCACCTCGGCGGCGGACACTGCGGCAGCGCGCAGGTGCTGGCGGAGCTCGCCTTCGACGTGCTGCGCGCGCAGCTGCCCGACACCGATCTCTATCTGCGCCACGAGCACTCGGGCGGTTGCCCGACGCCCTGAGCGCGCCACACCAGCCGCGTCAGCCGCGGCCGACGTAGGGCATCGCCGTGGCCATCACCGTCATGGTGAGCACGTTGGCCGACAGCGGCAGGTTCGCCATGTGCAGCACCGCGTCCGCCGCGTGCTGCACGTCCATCACCGGCTCGGTGCGCAGCTCGCCATCGGCCTGCAGCGTGCCGGCGCGCATCTTGACAGTCATGTCGGACGCCGCATTGCCGATGTCGATCTGCCCGACCGCGATGTTCCAGCGCCGGCCGTCGAGCGACGCCGCCTTGGTCAGCCCGGTGATCGCGTGCTTGGTGGCCGTGTAGCCGATCGCCCAGGGCCGCGGCACGTGGGCCGAGATCGAGCCGTTGTTGATGATGCGGCCGCCCTGCGGCGACTGCGCCTTCATCAGCCGGAATGCCTCGCGGGTGCAGAGGAACGCGCCCGTCAGGTTGGTGTCCACCGACAGGCGCCAGTTCTCCAGCGACACGTCCTCGACCGGCGCGGCCGGCGTGAACAGGCCGGCGTTGTTGAACAGCACGTCGAGCCGCCCGAAGCGCGCCCGCACGGCCTCGAACAGCGCGGCCACGGAGGCCTCGTCCGTCACGTCGGCGGCGACCGCCAGCGTGCGGGCGGCCAGGTCGTCGTCCGGCTGTGCGGCCTGCGCCTCGGCGATGACACCGTGCAGGCGATCGGCGCGGCGGCCGGTGAGCACGACGGTCCAGCCGGCGCGCAGCAGGGTCAGGGTGGTGGCGCGGCCGATGCCGCTGCCGGCGCCGGTGACCAGCGCGATGCGGGATGCGAGTTCGTTCATGGGGTTGTCTCCTCCGTCAAGACGCCCAGCATACCCAGTTCAGGGCACCGACCGCGCGACCGCCCCCCGCACCTCGAACCGCACCGTCTCCACCCGCCCCCCGGCGAGCCGCAACTCCAGCACATGCCGCCCCGGCCACGGCGCCCAGCCCACGCGAGCGCCCTGCCCGATGCGCCGGCCGTCGAGCCACCACTGCCCCGGCTCGCCCTCGAAGACCAGGCGCTGGACCTGGGGCGGGATGTCCGGGTCGATCGCGAACAGCGCGCCCTGCTGCGGACTGGCGATGCCGTGGTATTGGGCGGCGGCTTGTGTGTGGCCGCCGCGGCGGATCTCGGCCTGCTCGGTGCCGGCGAGGAAATGCTCGATGCGTGCGGGCTGGGCGTCGCCCGCGACGAGCTGGCGCACGACACCGGCGGGCATCGGCGGCGGGCGTGACGGCTGGCCGTCGTGCAGCGCCTGCACCAGCGTGCGCCAGACGGGTGCTGCGCCGACCGTGCCGCTGACCGCCTGCATCGGCGCGCCGCTGGCGTTGCCGACCCAGACGCCGACCGTGTACCGATCCGTCCAGCCGACGCACCAGTTGTCGCGCAAGTCCTTGCTGGTGCCGGTTTTCACCGCCGCGAAGCCGCGCGTGACCAGCGGGCTGTCGAGGCCGAAGGTGATGGCGCGGGCGGCGTTGTCCGAGAGGATGTCGCCGACCAGCCAGGCGGCGGCCGGCGTGCCGACCTGTCCGGTCGCGGTGCGACCCCCATTGGCGAGCGCGCGGTAGGCGTTGGTCAGCCCGAACAGCGTCACCTCGGCGCTGCCGAGCGCGAGTGCGGCACCGTGGAAACCGCCGCTGTGGCGGATCGCCAGGCCGTAGGCGTTCAGGCGGTCGAACAGCGCGTCCGGCGTCAGCATCACGCCCAGGCGCACGGCGGGGATGTTCAGGCTGGCGGCCAGCGCGCTGCGGGCGCTGACCCAGCCGTGGTAGTCGTGGTCGTAGTTCTGCGGGGCGTAGACGCCACTGCCGGCCATGAGTTGCGCGGGCGCGTCTTCGAGCAGGCTGGCGGGCGTGATCAGCCGGCGCTCGAAGGCCATCGCGTAGACGAAGGGCTTGAGCGTCGAGCCGGGCTGGCGGCGGGTGAGCACCATGTCCACGGCCGCCGCATCCGACAGCGCCGCGCCCGACGAGCCGACCCAGGCGCGCACCTCGCCCGTCGCGTTGTCGAGCACGAGCACGGCGCCGTCCTCGATGTGGCGCAGGCTGAGTTCGGCGAGCTGCTGGCGCAGGGCTTGAACGGCCAGCCGCTGCAGGCCGGCGTCGAGCGTCGTCGTCAGCGTGGCGGGGAACGGCGGCTTCAGGGTGCGCAGCAGGTGGCGGGCATAGTGCGGCGCGTCGTTCGGCGGCGCGGGCAGCACGGCGCGGGCCGCCGCACCGGGCACCAGCGCCTTTGATGCGACCGGCTCCAGCGCGGCGCAGTCCAGCCGCTGCTGCTGCATCAGCGCACAGGCGCGGCGCACCACCACGTCCCGCGCCGCGTTCGGCCCGCGCACCAGCGCGGCCAGCAGCGCCGACTCGGCCGCGTCCAGTCCGCTCGGATGCTTGCCGAGCAGCACCCGCGACGCCGCCGGAATCCCGACCAGCTCGCCGCGCATCGGCACGCGGTTCAGATAAGCCTCCAGCAATTGCGCCTTGCTCCAGCGCGCTTCCAGCGCGCGGGCGGCGGCGATCTGGCCGAGCTTGGCCGTGAGGCTGCGGCCCTGCGCCGGGCGGGCGTGGTCGGCGTCGATCAGGCCGGCGAGCTGCATCGTGATGGTGGACGCGCCCTGCTTCGGGCCGTCGCCGGCGAGGTTGGCCCAGGTGCTGCGCGCCAGGCCGGACCAGTCCACGCCGGTGTGGGCGTGGAAGCGGTGGTCCTCGGCGAGCACGACGGCGGTGCGCAGCGCGGGGGAGAAATCGGCGAGCGCAACCCAGGACAGACGGCGGGCGCCAGGATCGGTGCGGATCGACTGGAGCGGGGTGCCGTGGCGGTCGAGCAGCGTGAGGTCGGAGGGGCGGTGGGCGGCGCGGACTTCGGGGTAGGTCGGCAGCGCCGAAGCCAGTGCCACCGCGCTTCCCCCCATGCACATCACCGCCATCCCCACACAAACAGGCCCCCGCGCACGCCACCATCCCCGGACCGCATGGGGGCCCGCTGGCGCGGGAATGGCGGCGGTGGCGGGCGAATCGCCAAAATAAAAGGGTCTGTCGCTTTGACAGACCCTCCCTGATTTCATGAGTCGATAAAAAATGGTGCAGATACCGCGGCAAGACCTTGACATGCCGTGCCGCGTTGGACTGAAAGATACGTCCAAGTACCCGTGAACCACACCCCCGATTTCAGGGCTCATGATTCAAAACGAGACATCCATCACACCAATCGGCGCCTCACCGAAGTTCTCCGGCGCGTACATCGCCTCGACGCGGCTGGGCGGCAAGGTGTAGTGGCCGGCGGTGTTCAGACGCATCGTGTACTCCACCGTGTGCGTGCCGCGCGGCAGCCAGGCGCAGTAGGCGCGCCAGGCCTCCGGCAGGCGCTCCTCGTGCACGCGCCAGGCGGCTCCGCTGGACTGCTCGCCGCGGGTGGCGATCTGCGCATCGCGGCCCAGCCCGTTGCCCAGCAGCACGGCGCCCGGCGGCACCGGGTCGCTGATCACCACCCAGCCCAGGTCGGCCATCGCCGTCACCTGGAGCTGCACCCGCAGCACGTCGCCGCGGGTCCACTGGCCGGCGGTCTTCTGCTCGACGCCGGTGACGCGGCGCTCGATGCGGTAGCCCGCACTGAACGCTTGTGCCAGCGGCACGGCGGCCAGGCTCTGCAGCGCCACCCACGGCTGGCCCGTGCCCTGCTGCGTGACCGTCAGCGTGGCCGGCGTGCTGGACGGCGCCGCCCACGGCAGGCTCAACGCGCCACCCGCCGCCTGCTTCGCCCAGTCGAGCTCGCGCGTGGTCGCGCCAAGCACGGCGCGGCTGCGGCCGGTGACGGGCGTCGATTCATGCACGGCCGAGAAGCGGTCCAGCGCCAGCGTGGTCCAGACATTGGCCGTCGTCGTCGAGAACGCGCCGCTGCGCTGGGCGTCCAGGCGCGCCATCAGGCCGGTGACGAGCCGCGGCAGGTCGTCGCGCCAGCCCGCGCCGTCGTCCACCGCCGTCAGCAGCAGCCGCGCCGCATTGGCGTCCGCGCCCGTCATCAGCCACCACCACGCATCGCCCGCCTCGTCGGCGAACTTCATCGTCGTGCCGCCCGCGACCAGCCGGGCGCGCAGCAGGTTGCGCGCCTCGTCCACGCGCTGCGCCTGCTGCGGGATGCCGTCGACGCGGCGCAGGATGGCGAGCCAGTCGATCAGCGCGCCGGTCGGCCACTGTTGCGGCGTGATCTCCAGCGCGCCGAGCAGCCGCGCCGTCGCCCGGCCGTGCCGCGACAGCGCCTCGATCGCGGCGAGCTTGCGCACGTCGCGCTCCAGCGCATCGCCGCGCGGCGACGGCAGGCGCCGCTCCAGCCGGCCTTCGACAAACGCGGTCAGCCCGGCCAGCATCGCCTCGCGCGGCGCGTCCGGAATCTTCCAGCCGGCCGCCTGCGAGGCCGCCAGCACATAGGCCGTCAGCGCGTCGCTCCCGCCGCCCGCGCTGTCGGACGACGGCGGGAAGTAGTGCGCGAGGCCGTCGCGGTCGAGGTAGGTCGGCAGCTCGCCCACCAGCGCGGTCCACGCCGCCGTGTCGTGCAGGCCGATCGCGCGCGAGGCCTTCTGCTCCAGGCAGTGGTACGGATACAGCTCGAAGTAGCGCCGGATACCCGGCAGCGCGCCGGCCAGCGTCGGCTTGAGCGTCACCTGCACACCGCCCAGCCCTGGCAGCGCGTCCACCGGCAGCGCCACCGGCCAGCGCACCGTGCCGTCGAGCTGGCGGATCGTCGCCTGCTGCACACGCACCGGGACGGCCGGCTGGACCTGCTGCACGACCTTGATGCGGTCACGCGCCGGCTGGCCTCCCGCGGCCACGCCCACCTCCTCGGCGCCGCCCTCCCAGGTCAGCGTCGCCACGTCCTGCGGCACCGTGACCTTCCAGCGCACTTCCGTCGCCGCGCCGGCCGCGATCGACACCTGCTGCGCCGGCTGCCCGGTCAGCGTCGCCTTCACCTTCATCGCCCGCGCCGTCGTGTTGCGCAGCGTGTAGAGCGCCTCGAACTGGTCGCCACCGCGCACCAGCGTCGGCAGGCCGGCGAGCATCTGCAGGTCCTGGCTGACGCGGATCGACGCACTGCCGGTGCCGAACTGGTCCGCGCCGCTGTCCGCGATGGCCACCAGGCGGAAGCTGGTCAGCGCATCGTTCAGCGGCACGTCGATCGTCGCGCGGCCCTGCGCGTCGAGCTTCACCGCCGGTTGCCACAGCAGCAGCGTGTCGAACAGCTCCCGCGTCGGGTTGCGTCCGCCGCTGCCGCCGGGGGCGATGGCCTTGCGGCCGTAGTGGCGGCGGCCGATGATCTCGTTCTGCGCGGTGGACGTCTCCACCCCCCAGGCGCGCGGCTGGAACATCGCCTCCAGCAGCTCCCACGAGTTGTTCGGCATCAGCGCCAGCAGCCCTTCATCGACCGCCGCGAACGCCACCTCGCCGCCCGCCAGCGGCTGCCCGCCGCGCAGCACCTGCACCGTCGCCTTCGCCGTCTGGCGCACGCCGTACTGCGGCTGCGCGGGCGTGACCTTGACCTCCAGCCGGTGGTCGTCCAGCCCGACACGCAGCGCCGCCACGCCCAGCTTGAACGCCGGCCTGGCCAGATCGACCATCGCGGTCGGCGGCTGGTACTCCGGCCCTTCGTGACGCCAGGCGTTCCACCACAGCGTGGGCGCGCGCCAGCCCCAGTCGAAGAACGAGTACCACGGCACATGGCGAATGCGCCCGCGCAGCACCAGCGCGCTGACGTACACGTTCGGCGCCCAGGAGCTGGCCCCCGCCGCGGACGCCTTCGGGATCGACACCTCGATCACCGGATCGCTGCCGCGCAGGGTCACCACCTTCGCCTCCAGCACGCCCTCGCGCTCGACCGTCACCAGCACCGTCGCCTCGCGGAACGGCATGCGCACCTGCAGCCGCGCCGTCTCGCCCGGCTTCAGGTCGCGCTTCTCGGGCAACAGGTCGATGCGGTCGTCGTTGTCCTGGTCGAACCAGAGTTCACCGCCCAGGCTGACCCAGACCGAAGCGGTCGACTCGGCCCGCTTGCCGGCGCTGTCGGTCGCCTGCGCGATCAGGTGGACCTCGCCCGCGCTCGTCACGTCGAGGTCGCACACCAGCAGCCCGCGCGCGTCAGTCTTGCCGCTGCAGAGCTTGCCAAGATCCTTCACCTGCTCTTTGGAGTCGTAGGCGTAGAAACCGCCGACCACCTTCTGGCGCGTCGTCAGCGAGGTGCGCTGCTCGCCGCGCAGCGCGACCGCCTGCCCGGCCTGGGGCTGGCCAGCCGTGTCGAGCACGACCATCTGCACCGGCACGCGCCCCTTGTGCGCCAGCCAACTGCGCGCGCGGATGCCCACGACCAAGCTCGACGGCCACAGCACCGTCGTGCGGCCCACGGTCTGGCGCTCGCCGTTCGGGTCGTCGAAGCTGACCTCGGTGACGAGTTCGGCCGGCACCTGGAGCGCTTGCACGCTGGCGGGCAGCGCGACCTTGGCGGTGGCAGCGCCCTGCGCGTCGGTCTTCACCGGCTGGCGGTCGGCCAGCACCTGTTCGCGCACGCGGCTGACCGACTCGCCGGTCTCGGCATCGCGGGTGTCCTGCGGCGTGAAGCTGTAGTCGCCGTAATCGGGGAAGTGGATGTACGCCGGCCGCAGCAGCGCGTTCAGCGACGCCGCCGTCGACAGCCCGCCGCCGGACAGGTGCGTGAGCTGCACCCCGAGGCTCAGCTCGCGCGGCGCGATCTGCGGCCCGGCCGGCGCCGACAGCCGCCCATCGACCAGCGGCACCTTGAACGCCTCGACGCGGAACTGGCCGGAACTCCACTGCGCCCCGTCCTTGCGCTTGAGCGTCACGTCGTAGAAGCCCTGCCTGGCGCCCTTCGGAATCGCCCAGCGCATCGCCCGCGCATAGGGCAGCGTCACCACCTCGCCCGTGGCCACATGGGTGATGTCCACCTCGTCGGGCTGCTGATCGGCCTTGAACGCCGCCAGACCGCGCTCGGTCTCGTGGCGCAGCCAGTGCTTCATCGACACCGTCTCGCCGACGCGCAGCAGCGTGCGGTCGAACACCGTGTGGGCGCGCACCGCGTTGCGCTCGTCGAGCGGGCCGCTGGCGGTCGGGTGGTTGAAGCGCCAGGACTCGATGCCCTGGCTCCAGCCGCTGAACACGAACGACAGGTCGCGCCCGCCGTCCGCGCGGGCGGGGCTGCGCGCGGTGATGAACAGGCCGTTGTCGGTGAGGCACTTGTCGTAGGTCACCTCGAACCCACGCGGAATCCGCGCCACCCCCTGCGCATCGGTGCGGCCCGACCAGAGCACGTCACCGCGGCAGTCGTTCACCGCCACGTCCGCGTTCGCCACCGGCTGCGCGCGGTCGAGCGTCGTGACCCAGACGAGGCTGGACGTGCGTCCGTGCTTGAAATGCACGCCCATCGGCGTCACCAGCACACCCGCACGGACGTACATCGGCGCCTCCCGGTCCAGCAACTGCCGGCCGAGCACGCGCGACGAGATTTCCACGACGTGGTAGCCCGAGCGTGTCAGCGGCAAGCCCAGCACCTCGGTCGCGCCGGGCGTCCTGGCCGTCTCCGCGCCGGGGCCGGGCAGGTCGCTGCGCTGCACGTCGGTTTCCTGGGCCAGCAGCGACAGCTCGCGCGTGCCGACCATGCGCTCGCGCGTGACCTGGCGCGGCCGGCCGTCGTCGCCGGTCACGGTCTCGGTGACCTTCCAGTCCTTCTGGGGCCAGCCGGCTGCCTGGGCGGTGAAGCTGCTCTCGTGGTGGCGCTGCACCTTGGCGAACCACTGCAGCACCTCCTTGTCGGACACGCCCGCATCGAGCGTCTTGATGTTCAGCCGCGCTTTCGGCGGTGGTCCGCCGCCTTCGTGGACATGGCGCACCGTGATCGGCAGCATGCCGGGCTCGGCCGCGGTGCCCAGCTCGACCACGCCGAACGGCGCCGCGGCGAACTTGGCCAGCGGCGGCATCCCGCCCGTCGCCGTCTGCAGCGGAAAGGCCGACGCATTCGCCAGCGTGCGGCCCGAGGCGTCGCGGAAGTCCTGGGGCAGCGTGAGCTGGTAGCGCGTGCGCTCGTCCAGCGGCGAAGGGAAGTCGATGACCTCGACGGTCGGCCCGACCGCACCGGGGGCGAATTTCGGGGCCAGCGCGGTGCCCTGCCCGTCCGCGCGGTTCAGGCGGATCTGCGCCGCCGCCTCGCGTGCGACCGGCGCTGAAAACCGCACCTGCATCGGCCGCAGCGGAATGCACGGCGCCTCGGCCCGCTCGCGCTCGCAGGTGAACTCGGCCGTGAAGCGCTCGCGCACCTCCCACTCGAAGCGGCGCGCCGCGCGGGTGACGATCTTCGGGTTGTTGGCCGCGGCGATGCCCGGGCCCCACACCAGCTTCACCCCGGCCGCGGGCGGCAGCGGACGCTGGCAGGTCAGCACGGCCACGCGCTCGGCGTCCTGGTCCTTGATGTGCTGGCTTCTCAGCAGCGCGGCGCGTGGCGCGCCGTCCACCCAGACCACCGGCACCCGCTCGCCGATGCCCTGGACCTCGCACCAGGCGTTGCGCCGCACCGTGTCGGCGACGACCGGGCCGTTCAGGCGCAGCAGCCAGTGCTGGTCTTCCTCGACCTGCGCGCCTTCGTACGGTTCGACCGACAGCACCGCCGGCCCGCCCGACGAGAAGCGGAATTCGCGCGGCCCGTCGAGCGTGCCGTTCAGCGGCTTCCACGTCGGCGCGATCGTCACCCGACAGCTCACCCCGGGCGGCAGCGTGTCATTCAGGTCGTAAGCCCACTCGCGGTCGCTGATCCAGCGGCGGCTGCCAGCGGGTGCCGCCACGGCGCCCAAGCCCTCGCAGCGCAGCGTGGCCGGATCGGGCAAGGCGAGCGAGCCGAAGGGCACGACCGCGGTGTCGAAGCGCAGCCGGATCTGCACCGCCTCGGACACCTCGCCGCTGGGCGTGGCCGCCACCACACGGGCTGCCTGCGCCGAAGTAGCGACCAGCGCCAACGCCAGCCCGACCCCCAGCACCACTGCATCCGTCAGACGCCGTATCGCACCCATGCCGCACCTCCTTGCGAGAGGTGCAGTCTAGGCCCGCACACCGATCCGGTAGCGGGCTCTGACCAGGTCAATGCAGCACCAGCAGCGGCACCTTGGTGCGCGACATGACATTCTTGGTGTGCGAGCCGAACAGCATCTCGCCAAACACGCCACGACCGTGCGTGACCATGACGATCAGATCCGCCTGGACGAGGTCGGCCACCTCGGCAATCACCGCATCGGTCTGGTCGCTGCGGCGATACTCGCCGCGGAAGGCGACGCCCGCGGCCTTGGCGCGGCCAGCGAAGGCGTCAAGCACCTGGTGGGCGTGGGCGTCGGTGCGGGTTTCGTGGGCCTCGATCTGCTTGACGAAGGTGGTCGGACTGGCGCTGACCGCCGAGAGCGGAATGTCGGCTTCGACGACCAAGCCGGTGATCGTCGCGCCCAGCGAAGAGGCCAGTGCGATGCTGGACTCCATGGCTCGGATCGACAGCTCGGAGCCGTCGACGGGAACGAACAGGTGCTTGAACATGGCAGGTCCTGGGGCAGCCCGGATGGGGCGATGTACCCACTCTAGGCGTCCGTCACAGCGTCAGACTTGATCCTCGTCAGCAGTCTCCGCGACTGTTTCGGATCACGGAACACCAGCGGCTGCTCAGGCGCGACCCCCGCATCCGCCGCCGCCACGGCCGCCCGGACCACGCCGTGCCGTGCGCTCTTCGGGCACACCGGATCGGTCGCCGCCGGATCGCCCGCCAGCAGGAAGGCCTGACACCGACAGCCGCCGAGATCCTTCTCCTTGTCCGGACAGGTGACGCAGGCACCTTTCATCCAGCCCGTGCCGCGGTAGCGGTTGAAGCCTTCGCTCTCGAACCAGATGTGGCGCACGTCGTGTGCGCGCACGTTCGGGAAGGCCAGTCCCGGCAGCATCTTGGCGGTGTGGCATGGCAGCGCGGTGCCGTCCGGCGTGATCGTCAGGAACACGTTGCCCCAGCCGTTCATGCACTTCTTCGGCTTGCCCTCGTGGTAATCCGGCGCCACGAAGAACAGCTTCATCCGGTCGGCGACCTTGACGCGCCAGGCGTCGGTCACGGCCTCGGCGCGGCGGATCTGCTCGCTCGTCGGCAGCAGGTGATCGCGGTTCAGATGCGCCCAGGAGTAGTACTGCGAGTTCGCCAGCTCCAGGTATTCGGCGCCGAGCGCGTCGGCCATGGCGATGATGCGGTCGATGTGGTCGATGTTGAGGCGGTGGATCACCACGTTCATCACCATCGGCCAGCCCAGCGCCTTGATCGTTTCACCCACCTCCTGCTTGAGCTGGAAGGTCCTGGTGTGGCTGAGGAAGTCGTTCAGCTCGCGGGTCGAGTCCTGGAAGCTGAGCTGCACATGGTCGAGGCCAGCGGCTTTCAGGGCCGCAGCGCGTTCCTTCGTCAGCCCGACGCCGGAGGTCAGCAGGTTGGTGTAGTAGCCGAGCCGGTGCGCCTCGGCGATCAGCTCTTCCAGGTCATCGCGTACCAGCGGCTCGCCGCCCGAGAAGCCGCACTGCACGGCGCCCAGCGCCCGCGCCTCGCGCAGCACGCGCAGCCACTCGGCGGTGGACAACTCGTCCGCGCGCTCGGTCTTCGCGAAGTCGACCGGGTTGTAGCAGAACACGCAGTGCAGCGGACAGCGGTAAGTCACCTCCGCCAGCAGCCACAGCGGCGGGCCGACGGCGGGTGCGGCCGGCGCCGCGCTCACGCCAGCTCCACCCAGCGCTGCTGGCGCGCCATGTCGAGGAAGGCCGCGACATCGGCGTGCAGGCCGGTCGCGCCGAACGCGGTTTCCAGATCGGCCACGATCTCGGCGACGCTGGCGGTGCCGGTGCAGCGGGTCAGGATCTCGCCGGCGCTGCGGTTGAGCTTGACCATGCCTTCGGGGTAGAGCAGGACGTGGCAGTCCTGCGCGGCTTCCCATTGCAGCCGGAAGCCGCGAGCGACGCGGGGCATCGTGCCGGCATCGCCGCTCACGGCTGGACTCCGTAGCGCTGCGCCATCGCGTCGTTCATCGCCCAGAGGATGTCGAGCTTGAAGCGCAGGATCTCCAGCGCCCGCTCCTGCTGGTCGCGGGTGCGGAAGTGGCCGAGCGTGACCGCCAGCCCTTGCTCCACGTCGCGCCGCGCCTGGCTGACGCGGTTGCGGAAGTAGGACAGGCCCTCGGCGTCGATCCAGACGTAGTGCTCCGGCCAGGTCGCCAGGCGCTGCTTGTGGATCTCCGGCGCGAACAGCTCGGTCAGCGAGGAGCACACCGCCTCCTGCCACGGCGCGTGGCGCGCGAAGTTCACGTAGGCATCGACCGCGAACCGCACCGCCGGCACGACGTGGCGCAGGTCGGTGATCTCCTCGCGCGTCAGGCCGACCGCCAGGCCGAGCCGGATCCACGCCTCGATGCCGCCCTCGTCGCGCACGACCGCGCCGTCGGGCGCGCGGAACTCGAAGCCGTCGTGGTCGAGGATGCGCTGGATCCACTCGCGCCGCACGGCGCGGTCCGGACAGTTCGACAGCACCGCCGCATCCTTCACCGGAATCGCGATCTGGTAATAGAACCGGTTCGCCACCCAGCCGCGGATCTGCTCCGGCGTCGCCCGCCCGGTGTTGAGCATGACGTTGAAGGGGTGGTGGATGTGGTAGCTCTTGCCCTGCTCGCGCAGGTGGGCTTCGAAGGTGGCGGCGTCCCACGCGGGCGCGTGCGGATCACGCGGACGGAAGACGGCCGGGGCGTTGAAGGGGGTCAAAACGAGATCTCCAGCCCGTCGAAGCTGACTTCGACACCCGCCGCCTCGACCGCCTGCCGCTCGGGCGATGCTTCGTCAAGGATCGGGTTGGTGTTGTTGATGTGGATGAGCAGCTTGCGCGTCGTCGCCGGCAGGCGGCCGAGCCATTCCAGCATGCCGCCCGCGCCGGACTGCGGCAGGTGGCCGATGCTGCGGCCCGTCTTCTTCGAGAAACCCAGGCGGATCATCTCGTCGTCGGTCCAGAAGGTGCCGTCCACCATCACCACGTCGGCGGTGGACATCGCCTCCCAGACGGCGGGGCTGATCTCGCCGAGGCCAGGGGCGTAGAACACACGGCGGCCGGTGGCGACGTTCTCGAACACGAGGCCGATGTTGTCACCAGGCACGGGCGATTCGCGGTGCGGCGAGTACGGCGCCGGCTTGCTGTCCAGCGGCAGCGCGGTGAGGCGCAGGTCGGCGACGCCGGGGACGGTGAACGACTGGCCGTCCAGCGCGATCTCGTGCCAGTCGGTACCGCAGTAGTGCGACAGCACGCGCAGGATCGGGTTGCCGAGGCTCAGGTCGTCGTGCGCCGGACGCGTGGTCCACAGCGGCAGCGGCGTGCCGCGCTCGCGCAGCATGTACAGGCCCGTGCTGTGGTCGATCTGGCCGTCACACAGCAGCACGCCCGCGATGCCCGTGTCGCGCACGGCGCGGGCGGGCTGCAGCGCGGGACTGCGCTGGAGTTGCGTCAGGATGTCCGGCGAGGCGTTGACCAGCAGCCAGTCGTCCGGGCCGCCGACGGCGACGGACGACTGGGTGCGGGCGCGGTGGGTCGGCGAGCCCGCGCGCACGGCGGTGCATTGCGCGCAGTTGCAGTTCCACTGGGGGAAACCGCCACCCGCGGCCGAGCCGAGCACCCGCAGTTGCATGGTGTCGTCCCGGGGCTCAGCGGGCCGCGACGTACATCGTGATCTCGAAGCCGAAACGGAAGTCGCAGGCGGTGGGGGTTTGCCAGGTCATCGTGGAACTCCTTCAGGTGGGGGGTTGAGAGTCTCCAGTGTCGCGACCGGCCGGCACGCCGTCGTCGCCACACCCATGATTCGTGCCTCATGATTTTCATGAAAGCAGACGGCCTGGTCCCGACGGATACCGAAGATACAGCGCACCGCCTTGCGCCCACCGGCTGGCCGCAGACAATCCGGGCCATGTCCTCTCCAGTACCTGATCCCGTGTCCGGTCCCCGCAGCCCGAGCCTGCGTCTGCAGATCCACCTGATCGTCGCCGCGCTGATGGGCCTGTTCGTCGTGGCCGTCATCGCGCTGCAGATCGACGCGACCCGGCGCAGCGTGCGCGAAGAGATCACCGCCGGCAACCGCGTGGCCGCCCAGTTGCTGCAGCGGGTGACCTGGGTCTACGCCAGCGCCGGCCCGCAGGCGCTGGTGCGCTTCCTGGAGCAGCTCGGCCGGGTCCGTGCCAACGACATCCGCTTCGAGGCCGATGACGGGCGCGTGCTGTTCACCTCGCCGCCGGCCACCTACAAGCAGGGCCGCTACGCACCGGGCTGGTACAGCGCGCTGGTCTCGCCGGCGCTGGAGCGCCAGCTCATCGAGATGCCGGGCGGGCGGCTAACGATCGAGGCCGAACCCTCGCGCGCCGTCCTGGACGGGTGGGACGAGTTCGTGGTGCTGGCCAGCACGGGCACGGCAGCGCTGGTGCTGCTGAACCTGGCGGTGTTCTGGGGCGTCGGGCGGGCGCTGAGGCCGCTGCCGACCATCGTCGAGGGCCTGGCCCGGCTGCAGCAGGGCGACTACGCGGCGCGCCTGCCGGCGCTGCCGGGGCGCGAGGCGGGCGTGATTGGGCAGGCGGTCAACCAGCTCGCCGAGGCGATCGAGGGCGAGATCGAGGCCCGCCTGCGCGCCTTCGAGGCCGAGCGCACGCTGCTGGAAAGCCGCGAGTTCGCGCGCCGGCTGGAGGTGCACACCGAGGCCGAGCGGCGCGCCATCGCCCGCGAACTGCACGACGAGTTCGCCCAGTCGGTCACCGCGATCCGCTCGCTGGCGCGCACGGTGCAGACCCGGCTCGGCGAGCGCGACCCCACCAGCGCGCAGGCCACCGGCCTGATCGCCGACGAGGCGGCGCGGCTCTACGAGGCCATGCACGGCCTGATCCCGCGGCTGGCCCCGCCCGCGCTGGACGATCTGGGGCTGGCGGACGCGCTGACCGAGCTGGTCGACGCCTCGCGCAGCCGCTATGGCGACATGACGCTGGAGCTGAGCCTGCAGGGCCTGGTGCAGAGCCAGTCGCTGCCGGTCGAGCCGGCCCGCGCCGCCTACCGCGTCGCGCAGGAAGCCCTGACCAACGCGCTGCGCCACAGCGGCGGCACGCGGGTGCGGATCTGCGCGGAGGCCGACCCGACCTCGCTGCAGCTCACGGTCGAGGACGACGGCACCGGCCTGCCCGACGACTGGGCGCGCCGTGGACACTACGGCCTGCGCGGACTGCGCGAACGGGCCGCCACGCTGGGCGGACGCCTGAGCGTGCAGCGGCGACCCGAGGGCGGCACCCGCGTGCAGGCCTGGTTGCCGATGGGCGGACCCCAAGGAGAAACGACATGATCCGCGTGATGCTGGTCGACGACCACGCGCTGGTGCGCATGGGCTTCCGGATGCTGCTGGGCGAGTGCGCCGATCTGCTGGTGGCCGGCGAGGCCGACAGTGGCGAGCAGGCGCTGCTGAACGTGGCCAGTGCAGCGCCGGACGTGGTGGTGCTCGACATCTCGATGCCCGGCATGGGCGGGCTGGAGACGCTGCGGCGGCTGCGCGCCCGCGACGGCACGCTGAAGCTGCTGATGCTGTCCGCCCACGACGACAGCGCCCACGCGCGGCGGGCGCTGGATGCCGGGGCGATGGGGTTTCTCTCCAAGCGGAGCGCGCCGGAGAACCTGCCGGAAGCCATCCGCGCGGTGGCGGCGGGCCGGCGCTGGCTGGATGCGGACATCGCGCGCCAGCTCGCGCTGGCGGCGATCGACGGCAGCGAGAACCCGGCCGACCGGTTGTCCTCGCGCGAATTCGAGGTCTTCGTGCAGCTCGCCCGCGGCCGCTCGGTGCAGGACATCGCGGGCGACCTGAAGCTCTCGGCCAGCACCGTCGGCACCCACCTGTACCACGTCAAGCAGAAGCTCGAAGCGGCCAACCAGGCGGAGCTGACGCTGCTGGCACTGCGCTGGGGGCTGATCGAAGCCTGACGCTCCGGTCAGCCCGAGGCTCAGTTCGACGCGGCGGAGGCGGCCGGCGCTGCGGCGCTGGCCGCAGGCTCGTGGCTCTCGGTGCCGTGCTTTTCGCCGCTCATGTCGATGTCACCGCCGCTCTTCATCAGCACGAACATTGCCAGGGCAGCAAAGGCAATGAAGGCCAGAACGATTTTCCACATGCTCAGTCATCCGCGTAGATGTCGGTGTCCTTGGTTTCCTTCACGAAGAGCATGCCGATCACGAAGGTGATGGCAGCGATCGTGATGGGGTACCACAGGCCGTGGTACATGTCGCCGTTCTGGGCGACCATCGCGAAGGCGATCGTCGGCATCAGGCCACCGAACCAGCCATTGCCGATGTGGTACGGCAGCGACATCGAGGTGTAGCGGATGCGGGTCGGGAACATCTCCACCAGCATCGCGGCGATCGGGCCGTAGACCATGGTCACGTAGATCACCAGCACCGACAGGATCAGGATGATCTTGACCTTGTCGATCTTGGCCGGATCGGCCTTGGCCGGGTAGCCGGCCTCCTTCAGCGCGGCAGCGACATCCTTCTTGAACGCCGCGATGGCCTTGCCGCTGGCCTCGTCGAACTTGTACCCGCCCGCCAGCAGCACGCCGGTCGGAGGAACGAGTTCCTTCTCGCCGACCTTGATCGTCGTCGCCGTGCCCGCGGGCACCGCTTGGTTCACGTAGCTGGCCGAGTTCTGGGCCAGGGCACGCTTGGCGATGTCGCAGGGGTTGGTGAAGTCGACTTCACGCGCCACCGGGCTGCCCTGGAACGAGCAGGTCGCCGGATCGGCCTTCACGAAGATCTGGGCCGAGGCCTGTGCCCGGGCCAGGTCCGGATTGGCCGCGGCGGTCAGCGCCTTGAACAGCGGGAAGAAGGTCAGGATGGCCAGCAGCAGGCCGGCCATGATGATGGGCTTGCGGCCGATCTTGTCCGACAGCGTGCCGAAGACGACGAAGAAGGGCGTGCCGATGATCAGCGCAGCGGCGACCAGGACGTTGGCGGTGGGGCCGTCGACCTTGAGCACGCTGGTCAGGAAGAACAGCGCATAGAACTGGCCCGTGTACCAGACCACCGCCTGGCCAGCGACCAGACCGAACAGCGCCAGCAGCACGATCTTCAGGTTCTTCCACTGGCCGAAGGACTCGGACAGCGGCGCCTTGGAGGTCTTGCCCTCTTCCTTCATCTTCTTGAAGGCGGGCGATTCGTTCATCGACAGGCGGATCCACACGCTGATGGCCAGCAGCAGGATCGACACGATGAACGGCACGCGCCAGCCCCAGTCGGCGAAGGCGTCCTCGCCGATGGCCGAGCGGGTGCCCAGGATCACCATCAGCGACAGGAACAGGCCCAGCGTCGCGGTGGTCTGGATCCACGCGGTGTAGGCACCACGGCGGCCGTGCGGGGCGTGTTCGGCCACGTAGGTGGCGGCACCACCGTATTCACCGCCGAGCGCCAGGCCCTGCAGCATGCGCAGCGAGATCAGGATCACCGGCGCAGCGACACCGATGGAGGCGTAGTTGGGCAGCACACCGACGATGAAGGTGGCCAGGCCCATGATCAGGATGGTGACCAGGAAGGTGTACTTCCGGCCGATCATGTCGCCGAGGCGGCCGAACACCAGCGCGCCGAACGGTCGCACGATGAAACCGGCTGCAAAGGCAAGCAGCGCGAAGATGAACGCAGCGGACGGATCCAGGCCGCTGAAGAACTGCTTGGCGATGATCGCGGCGAGCGATCCGTACAGGTAGAAGTCGTACCACTCGAACACGGTGCCGAGCGACGAGGCGAAGATGACCTTCTTCTCCTCGGCCGTCATCGGGGCATCGGCGGCCCGAGCGTTCACGGGAATGCTGGACATGTGTTTGTCTCCTCGACCAGAAAACAGCACCGCGACCACGGCGCAGGGAATCACTGTCGAACCAGGTTCTGACAGTTTCCTGACACAAAACCAACAGAAACTGACGCCATCAAGACCAACCCGCAGCTTTTATTTCACAATGTGGAAAAGAATCGGACTGGATCACGGATCCAGGGTTAATCCTGACCGTGAGAAATATCAATTCCAGCAGCCGCTTGCCGGGCCGGCAACGCCGCCCAGATCGGCTCGCGTTCCGCGGCAGACAGCCGGGACCAGCGCGTGATCTCGTCCATCGTGCGCAGGCAGCCCGCGCACCATCCCGTGCGCGCATCCATGCGGCAGATGTGGACGCAAGGACTGGCCGGCCGGGCCACCGGCACGGGAGCGGGAGCGGCCTGCGTGACATCAGCGACCGGCGCGCCGCCGGTCAGCACCGGCAGATCCGCGGGCGCGAGCCGGAACACCGCGTTGGGATGGCCCGCGGCGGCCCAGATCCAGTCGAAGCGGAACAGCGCGCGGTCGATCAGCACGACCGGCGGCGTGGCATGGCCGACCGGCGAGACGCCACCGATCGAGAACCCGGTGCGGGCCTTGACGAACTCGGCATCCGCCCGTCCGACCGGTCCGACGAGCGCCGCGACCCGGCGTTCGTCCACCCGCAGATCGCCCGAAGTCACGACCAGCACGGCCACCGCGTCGGCACGCCGGCGGAAGATGACGCTCTTGGCGATCTGCCCGAGCTGCACGCCGAGGGCGTCGGCAGCCTCCTGGGCGGTGCGGGCGGGCACGTCGAGCATCTGCGGCGCGTGGGGATGGCCGCGCTCGGCCAGTGCCTCGCGCACGCGGCGGACGCCGTCGGGCAGTTCCTGGTGGCGGGGAGAGGGTTCCATGCGATCCATGCGTGTGACTTGAGTTGACCTGGTCCGACCGGCTGTGCGGCAATGCCGAGACATGTTCGCACAAGCCCCCCTGGCTGGAGGGAGGCCGGGGGTTCCGGCCCCACCGCCGCGGGGTGATCATGTGCACCACATGTCCATGGTTGCCTGCCCCCGTTCCGCCGCCTCCCTGCCCGATCTGCACGGACACCCGCCCCGCGTCGTGCTGGACAACGCGGTCGTGCTCTCGGCGCTGGTGTTTGGCGGACCGATGGCGACCCGGCTGCGGCGGGCCTGGCGCAACGGCTTCTGCCGGCCGATGGTCTGCCGCGACACGCTGCTCGACCTGACCCGCCAGCTCGGCCAGGCCCCGCTGGCGTCCTCGGTGGCGGAGCAGCAGCAGATGCTCGCCGAGTATCTGCCCTATGTGCTCCGGGTCCGGGTGCCGCTGGCGGCGACGTCCGGCCAGATCGAACCGGCCGGGCTGGCGTTCGTGAAGCTGGGCATGGCCGGCAAGGCGCACGTGCTGGTAACCAGCGACCCGTCGCTGCTGGCCCTGCAGGCCAGCCTGCCGTTCGAGGTGATGGCGCAGGAGCCGTTCCTGCACCTGCTGCGCGCGTCGGCCATCGAGCCCGCGCCGCTGCGGCATCCCGCCCGCCGCACGCCCTGACCCGACGCGCCCGGGCGGTTCACCCGCCCGCCACGCGCCACCAGGCCAGCGCCATCAGCCACAGCGGCGCCGTCAGCGCAAATCCCGCCGTGGACAGCACGATCACCGCACTCGCCTCGCCTTCCAGCACGCGGTAGCGCTGCGCGAACAGCAGCGCGTTGCTGCCCACCGGCAGCGCTGCGGCCATCACCAGCACCGACAGCGGCAGGCCGTCGAGGTGGAACACCAGCACGCCCGAGACGGCCACCAGCGCCGGCAGCACCAGCAGCTTGAGCGCGGCCATGCCCGCCGGCACCGACCAGCGCGGCCCCAGCCCGTACTGGTCCAGCGACACGCCGATCAGCACCAGACACAGCGGCACGGCGCCCTGCCCCAGCATCTGCAGCACGCTGTCGATCCAATGCGGCAGCGCCAGCCCGCCCAGGTTCCACGCCATGCCCAGCAGCACCGGCAGCACGACCGGGTGGACGAGCGTCTGGCGCGCGATGGTCAGCAGCGTCTCGCCGATCGCCAGCGCCCCGGTGTGGCGGGCAGCGGCGCGGGCGCGGTCGGCCTCGGCCAGCACGGTGAAGGGGCTGAGCAGCAGCAGCGCGTGCAGGCTGACCAGCGCCACGTGCAGGCGCAAGCCCTCCTCGCCGAACAGCGCCGCCGCGAACGGCAGGCCGACCTGGACCGAATTGCCGAAGCTCAGCGTCACCCCGCGCGTGGCGGGTGCCGCCGGATCGTCGGTGCCGGGCACCATGCGCCGGCGCTGCCAGGCCCACACGCCCAGCGCCCACAGCAGCAGCGGCACGAAGAACGCGGCCAGCAGCCGCCACGGCAGCGCCGCCAGATTCACCGTCGCGGTGGTCCGGAACAGCAGCCCCGGCACGAACACCAGAAAGCCGATGTTCGACAGCGTGCGCAGCCCGACCGCGCCACCCGTCAGACCGGCACGCGCCGCACCGTAACCGATGCCCACGACCACGAAGAGCGTGAACAGCTTCAGGAAGAGATCGACCGACACGCCCCGAGGTCAGGCCGGTGTCTTCTTCGCCGCCGCCTTCTTCGCCGGCACCTTGGCCGCGCGCGGCTCGAACTCGAACACCACCTTGCCCTCCTTCTTGTCGTAGACGAGGAAGGCCTTGAACTTGCGCTTGGTCTTGTTCGAGACGAAGCCGTCGAGCAGCGCGGTCTTGCCGGTCGTCAGCAGCAGCGTCACCTGCTCCGGCGTCACCGGCTGCTGCAGGATGACCTTGCCGGTCTTGAAGTCGCAGGTGGCCGCGGTGCCGACCGCGTGCTCGCAGACGTAGTTCGTGCCGTGTTCATGCACGGCGCTGCCGCACTTCGGGCAGCGGCCGAGCGAGGTCTGCTCGGAGAAATCGACCGCCTCGGACGCCTCGGCTTCCTTCTTCGCATCGTCACCGAAGTCGAATTCGAGCTTCCAGTTGCCCGCGTCCTCGTCGCGCACCAGCTTCAGCTCGGCCGTGAACGGCCAGCCCGCCTTGGAGCGGAAGCCCTCCAGCGGCCCGATGCGGTGGTCGGTCAGGAAGGCCTCGGCCTCGTGCAGCTCGAAGCTGCGGCCGCCGGGGATCTTGCCGATCGAGAAGCCGCAGCCGGCGCTGTGGCCGTCCGCGCCGGTGCAGGCGAAGCGGCGGTAGTTCTCCTTGACCATGCCGCCGCAGTTCGGACAAGGCGCCCTCAGGGTCGCATAGTCGCCGGGGATGGTGTCGCGGTCGTATTCCTTGGCCTTGACGACGATGCGCCGGGCCATGTCGGCGATGCCCTGCATGAAGTCGGCGCGGCTGAGCTGACCCTTCTCCATCTGGTTGAGCTGCTGCTCCCACTGGCCGGTCAGCTCGGGCTTGGTCAGGTCCTCCACCGCCAGACCGCGCAGCAGCGTCATCAGCTGGAAGGCCTTGGCGGTGGGCACCAGGTCGCGTCCGTCGCGCAGCAGGTACTTCTCGGTGATCAGGCCTTCGATGATGGCCGCGCGCGTGGCCGGGGTGCCCAGGCCCTTCTCCTGCATCGCGGCCTTGAGCTCCTCGTCGTCGATGAGCTTGCCGGCGCCTTCCATCGCGCTGAGCAGCGTCGATTCGTTGTAACGGGCCGGCGGCTTGGTGCGCAGCGCGGCGATCTTCAGCTCGTCCGCGGTGACGATCTCGCCCGGCTTCACGGCCACGAGGTTGGCGTCCTCGCCCGCGGCTTCCTTTCCGTAGACCGCCAGCCAGCCCGGGTTCACCAGCACCTTGCCGTTGGTCTGGAAATGGTGCTCCTTGGGCGCACCGTTCACGGTCGCGTTCACCTGGGTGATGCGGGTCGTGACCATGAACTCGGCCGACGGGTAGAACACCGCGATGAAGCGCTTGACCACCAGGTCGTAGAGCTTGGCCTCGATCTCGCTCAGGCTCTTGGGGGTCTGCAGCGTCGGGATGATGGCGAAGTGGTCCGAGATCTTCGCGTTGTCGAAGATGCGCTTGGACGGCTTGACGTAGCCCTCCTTCAGCGCCTTGCGGGCGTGCGTGGCCAGGTCCTGCAGCGGGCCGGGCAGGTCTTCGCTGGCGATCATCTCCAGCGTCTGCTTCGCCACGGCGACATAGTCCTCGGGCAGCGCGCGGGCGTCGGTCCGCGGGTAGGTCAGCACCTTGTGCTTCTCGTACAGCGCCTGCGCGATCGACAGCGTCGTCTTGGCCGAGAAGCCGAAGCGCGAGTTGGCCTCGCGCTGCAGCGTGGTGAGGTCGTACAGCAGCGGGCTGGCCTGCGTGCTCGGCTTGGCTTCCTCGCGCACGGTGCCGGATTGGCCGCGCACGGCGTCGGCAATCGCCTTGGCCTCGTCGGCGTTCCACAGTCGGTCGCTGCGGCGCTCGGCGTCGTCGTCCTTCTTGAACTTCGGGTCGAACCACTTGCCTTCGTAGACACCGGCATCGGCCCCGAAATCGGCCCGGACTTCCCAGTAGTCGCGGGCGACGTGCTTGCGGATCTTCTCCTCGCGCTCGACCATGATCGACAGCGTGGGCGTCTGCACCCGCCCGACCGTGGTCAGGAAGAAGCCGCCGTCGCGCGAGTTGAACGCGGTCATGGCACGGGTGCCGTTGATGCCGATCAGCCAGTCGGCCTCGCTGCGGCTGCGGGCGGCGTCGGCCAGACCGCGCATGTCGGCCTCGCTGCGCAGCTTGCCGAAGCCGTCGCGGATGGCCTGCGGCGTCATGCTCTGCAGCCACAGGCGCTGCACCGGCTTCGTGCCGACCTTGCTGCCGAGCGCGTACTGCTCGATCAGCCGGAAAATCAGCTCGCCCTCGCGCCCCGCGTCGCAGGCGTTGACCAGATCGGTGATGTCCTTGCGCTTGACCAGCTTGACCACCGCGCTCAGGCGGCTCTTGGCCTTGTCGATGGGCGCCAGATCGAAATGCGGCGGCACCACCGGCAGGTTGGCGAAGCTCCACTTGCCGCGCTTGACGTCGAATTCCTCCGGCGCCTTGATCTCGACGAGGTGGCCGACGGCGGAGGTGACCACGTAGCGGTCGTTCTCGAAGTGGTCGTCGTGCTTCTCGAACTTGCCGCACACCGGGGTCAGCGCGCGGACGATGTCCTGCGCCACGGAAGGCTTCTCGGCGATGACGAGAGATTTGCTCATGATGATCGAACTCTGCTGATGCACCCGACCCCGCGTCAGGGTGCTCTCTACAATCCACAGCTACACGCGTGCACGCATGCGCACACGGGTGCGCATGCGTGCCCACGGGCACGCGCACCTGCGCGCACCCACACACTCAATCTAACCAATCTCGCGCCGCCATGTCTGCACCGCTGCCGGATTCGACCGCGCCGCGCCCTCCCCGACCCCGGGGACAGCGCCGCCTGCAAGTGCGCCGCTCCGGCGTCCACGGCAAGGGCGTCTACGCACAGGTGCCGCTGAAGGCGGGCGAGATCATCCTCGAATACAAGGGCGAAGTCATCCCGTGGGACGAGGCCCTGCGCCGCCACCCGCACGATCCGTCCGACCCGAACCACACCTTCTACTTCCACATCGATGACGCGCACGTGATCGACGGCGGCGTGCGCGGCAATTCGGCGCGCTGGATCAACCACGCCTGCGCGCCCAACTGCGAGACCGAGGACGATGGCGGCCGCATCTTCATCAAGGCCCTGCGCGACATCGCGCCCGGGGAGGAGCTGTTCTTCGACTACCGACTGGTCATCGACGAACGCTACACCGCGAAACTGAAGAAAGCTTACGCGTGTCGCTGCGGTGCAGCAGACTGCCGGGGTACGATGCTCGGCCCCAAGCGCTGATCCAGCGCGCCTTCGCCCTCCGCTCCGCCCCTGCCACCACGACCACCACGACCACCACCATGCTGCACTGGGACGCAGAAACGCTCTGGCAAGACCTGGAACCGCAGGCCCCTGGCCTGAGCATCGAGGTGCTGGCCGAGACGGGCTCCACGAACACGCTGCTGCTCGAGCGTGGCCGCCAGGGCCTGGATGCGCCCTGCCTGCTGGTCGCCGAGCGCCAGAGCGCCGGTCGGGGCCGCCTGGGCCGCCCGTGGTGGTCACAGCCGGGCCAGGCGCTGACCTTCTCGCTCGGACTGAAGCTGGCCCCCGCCGACTGGAGCGGGCTGTCGCTGGCGGTCGGTGTCGCGCTGGCCGACGCGCTGGGCGAACGCATCGGCCTGAAGTGGCCCAACGACCTGTGGCTGCGCGGCGACGACCGCAAGCTCGGCGGCATCCTGATCGAGGTCGCGCCGCTGGCGGAACCCGGCCTGCGCCCCGGCGAGCGCTGGGTCGTGATCGGCGCCGGACTGAACGTCACGCCGCTGCCCGACACGCCGCAGGACCCCGGCACCTTCCGCACCGGCTACGCCTGCCTGCAGGAGTTCGAGCCGGCACTGACCGCCCAGCAGGTGCTGCACCGGGTGGCCGGGCCGCTGCTGCGCGCGGTGCTGGCCTTCGAGTCCGAAGGCCTGTCGACGCTGCATGCCCGCTATGCCGCGCGGGACGTGCTCGCCGGACGCAGCGTGCAGGCCGGCGCCCTCGCCGGCGTGGCCTGCGGCCTGTCCGCGGACGGCTCGCTGCAGGTGCGCGACGCCCTCGGCGCCGTGCATGCACTCCACAGCGGCGAAGTGAGCGTGCGTCCATGCTGAGGGCGCTGGTCGTGCTGCTGGTGCTGGCCAATCTGGCTTTCTACGGCTGGACGCAGGGCTGGCTGACCGACGTGCTGGGCCTCTCGCCCGACGACGACCGCGAGCCGCAGCGCCTGAGCGCCCAGGTCGATGCCGCGGCGCTGCGGATCGTGCCGCCCCACAGCCGGCCCGCCAGCACACCGGCATCGGCGGTGACCGTGGTGCCGCTTCCCACGGCGAGCCAGATTCCCGCGCCCGAGGCCTCCAGGCCCCCCGCCCCGGCCAGCGCCGCCGAGGACCTGGCCGCAGCCACGCCCGCACCGGCACCGGCACCGCCGGTCTGCCTCGAAGCAGGCCCCTTCACGCCACTCGAATGGCGGACGGCCGAACGCGCCCTGCGCAACACGCTGGGCGAAGGCCCCTGGCAGCTCATCACCCGGGAGAAGCCGGGCAACTGGCTGGTCTACGTCGGCCCCTACAAGAGCCGCGTCATCATGGACAAGCGCGCCGAGCAGCTGCGCAAGATGGAGATCGCCTTCGAGGAAGCCCGTGACCTGCCGGACGAATACCTCCCCGGCTTCATCTTCGGTCGCCACGGCGTCGAGGCCGATGCCCGCGCGCTGCAGGCCCGCCTGACGGGGCAGAAGGTGAAGTACGTGCGCGTGGTGCCGCTGGTCAAGCCGACGACGCTGCACACGGTGCGCATCCAGAAGGCCGATGCGGACATCCAGGCGCGTGTGGCCGAGCTCAAGCCCAAGCTGGGCGGACACTTGTTCGAGGCCTGCAAACGCCCATGAAAAAAGGCTCCGCGAGGAGCCTTTCTGCGTCAGCGGGCCCGCAGGCCCTGTCTGATCACTTGGCGATGACGCGCGCCATTTCCAGGCACTTGTTCGAGTAGCCCCACTCGTTGTCGTACCAGGACACGACCTTCACGAAGGTGCTGTCCAGGGCCAGACCGGCTTCGGCGTCGAACACCGAGGTGCACGGCTCGCCACGGAAGTCGGTCGCGACGACCTTGTCTTCGGTGTAGCCCAGCACGCCCTTCATGGCGCCTTCGGAAGCGGCCTTCATGGCAGCGCAGATCTCGGCGTAGGTCGCCGGCTTGTCCAGCTCGACCGTCAGGTCGACCACCGACACGTCGGACGTCGGCACGCGGAAGGCCATGCCGGTCAGCTTCTTGTTCAGCTCGGGGATCACCACGCCGACGGCCTTGGCCGCGCCCGTGGACGACGGGATGATGTTTTCCAGGATGCCGCGGCCGCCGCGCCAGTCCTTGTTGCTCGGGCCGTCCACGGTCTTCTGCGTGGCGGTGGCCGCGTGCACCGTGGTCATCAGGCCGCGCTTGATGCCCCAGGTGTCGTTGAGCACCTTGGCGACCGGCGCCAGGCAGTTCGTCGTGCACGACGCGTTGGAGATGATGGCCTGACCGGCATAGGTCTTGTCGTTCACGCCGTAGACGAACATCGGGGTGTCGTCCTTCGACGGGGCCGACAGGATCACCTTCTTGGCGCCGGCCTTCAGGTGGGCTTCGGCGGTTTCCTTGGTCAGGAACAGGCCGGTCGACTCGATGACGACGTCGGCGCCGACTTCGTCCCACTTCAGCTCGGCCGGGTTCTTCACCGCGGTCAGGCGGATCGGCTTGCCGTTGACGACCAGCGTGTTGCCTTCGACGGCAACCGCGCCCTTGAAGCGGCCGTGGACCGAGTCGTACTTGAGCATGTAGGCCAGGTAATCCGGCTCCAGCAGGTCGTTGATGCCGACGATTTCGATGTCGTCAGCAAAGTTCTGCACCGCAGCGCGGAACACCATGCGACCGATGCGGCCGAAGCCGTTGATGCCAATCTTGATGGTCATGGGAAAACTCCTGTGGGAATGGAAAACCTGGGAACCTGGAACCTGAGGCCTGAAAAAGGCCGCGAAAACCCGGGCAAATCGCCCGAGTTTCGCGTATTGGGCCTTATTCGCCGAGGACTTTGCGCACGGTGGCCACGACGTTCTCCGTCGTGAAGCCGAAGTGCCTGAACAGCACGCCGGCCGGGGCCGATTCGCCATAGGTGTCGATGCCGATGACCGCCGCGCAGCCGTACTTCCACCAGAAGTCGGTCACGCCCATCTCGACGGCGATGCGCGGCACCTTGCGCGGCAGCACCTCGGACTTGTACTCGACGCTCTGGCGGTCGAACACGGTCGTGCTGGGCATGCTGACCACGCGGACCGCGATCTTGTCCTTGGCCAGTTCGGCCTGTGCGGCCAGCGCCAGCTGCACTTCGGAGCCGGTGGCCACGATCACGGCATCGGGCTTCTTGCCCTTCTTGAAGCCGACATCGCTCGGCTCGGACAGCACGTAGGCGCCCTTGGTGATCGCGTCGGCGCTGGCCTTCGGGGCGTAGGGCAGGTTCTGGCGCGACAGCAGCAGCGCGCTCGGGCGGTTGCGGTTGGCCAGCGCCATCGTCCACGCCACGGTGGTCTCGCAGGTGTCGGCCGGACGCCAGACATCCAGGCCCGGGATCAGGCGCAGGCTGGCGGCGTGCTCGATCGACTGGTGGGTCGGGCCGTCCTCGCCCAGGCCGATGGAGTCGTGGGTGAAGACGTGGACCACGCGCAGCTTCATCAGCGCGGCCATGCGGATGGCGTTGCGGCTGTAGTCGCTGAAGGTCAGGAAGGTGCCGCCGTAGGGAATGTAGCCGCCGTGCAGCGCGATGCCGTTCATGATCGCGGCCATGCCGAACTCGCGCACGCCGTAGTTGATGTGGCGGCCAAGCTGGCCTTCGGCGTTGCGCACCGGGGCGCCCGCCGCGTCGAAGCGCAGCGCGGGCGTGCTCTTCGTGTTGGTCAGGTTCGAGCCGGTCAGGTCGGCCGAGCCGCCGAGCATCTCGGGCAGCTGCGCGGTGAAGTGCTCCAGCGCGAGCTGGCTGGCCTTGCGGCTGGCGACGGTCTCGGCCTTGTCATGGGCCTCGCCGACCGCATCGACCGCGATCTCGGCGAAGGCGTCCGGCAGGTCGCCGATCATGCGGCGCTCGAACTCGACGGCCTGCGTCGGGCAGGCGCGCACATAGGCTTCGAAGCGCTCGTCCCACTCGGCCTGCGCGGCGGCACCGGCGGCGCGGCAGTCCCACGCGGCGGCGATGTCGGCAGGGATGGTGAACGGCTCGGCCGACCAGCCCAGCGCTTCGCGGGTCAGCGCGATCTCGGCCGCGCCCAGCGGCTCGCCGTGGGCCTTCGAGGTATTGGCGCGGTTCGGCGAGCCCTTGCCGATGTGGGTCTTGCAGACGATCAGCGTCGGCTTGTCGGTGCTGAGCTTGGCCTGGGCGATGGCGGCGTCCACGGCGTCGATGTCATGGCCATTGACCGCGTCGATGACGTTCCAGCCGTAGGCGGCGAAGCGCTGCGGCGTGTTGTCGATGAACCAGGGGGCGACCTGGCCGTCGATGGAGATGCCGTTGTCGTCGTACAGCGCGATCAGCTTGTTGAGCTTCCAGGCGCCGGCCAGCGCGCAGGCCTCGTGGCTGATGCCTTCCATCAGGCAGCCGTCGCCCAGGAAGGCATAGGTGCGGTGGTCGACGATGGTGTGGCCGTCGATGTTGAACTCGGCGGCGAGCAGCTTCTCGGCCAGCGCCATGCCGACCGCGTTGCTGATGCCCTGGCCGAGCGGGCCGGTGGTGGTTTCCACGCCCGGGGTCACGCCGACTTCCGGGTGGCCCGGCGTCTTGCTGTGCATCTGGCGGAAGGCCTTCAGGTCGTCGAGCGACAGCGCGTAGCCCGTCAGGTGCAGCAGCGCGTAGATCAGCATCGAGCCGTGGCCGTTCGACAGCACGAAGCGGTCGCGGTCGGCCCACTGCGGGTTGGCCGGGTTGTGCTTGAGGTGGCGCTTCCACAGCGCCACACCGATGTCGGCCATGCCCATCGGGGCGCCGGGGTGGCCGGAGTTGGCTTGTTGCACGGCGTCCATGGCCAGTGCACGGATGGCGTTGGCCATCGAGGAAGAGAGGGAAACAGGTGTGGCGGCCATGGACACAAGCAGAGTAGGTGTGGTCGGGAGGGCGAATCGAGGATTTTAAACGGCAGCGCCGACGACCCCCTGAAATCTCTTGACGGTCATCAACCCGGCCGGAGGGGAAGCTGCGACGCTGCACGCACCCGCCGCCACGGCCCAGTCCAGGAGACGTCCCCACCATGTCCGCGATGCCCACCCCGACCGCCATCCGCATCATCCGCGAGGAGCACCAGGCGCTCGACGCGATGCTCAGCTCGCTGCACCTGCTGCTGCGCCAGCACCGCCAGGACGGCACGCCCGTGCGCTTCGACGTGCTGCGCGCGATGCTGTTCTACATCGACGAATTCCCCGAGCGGCTGCACCACCGCAAGGAGAGCGACCTGCTGTTCCCGCTGATCCGCCAGCGCAGCGACAGCGCCGCCGAGGCGCTCGAGAAACTCGACCGCGACCACGGCGTCGGCGAACGGGCGATCCGGGACCTGGAACACGCACTGCTGGCCTGGGAGATGCTGGGCGAGTCGCGGCGCGCGCAGTTCGAGCAGGCGGTGGAGCGCTACCTGTCGTTCTACCGGAAGCACATGCAGACCGAAGAGGAGATCGTGCTGCCACTCGCGCAGCAGGTGCTGGAGCCGGCGGACTGGGCCGTGCTCGACGACGCCTTCAGCGAGAACCGCGATCCGCTGACCGGCCACCCGCCGTCGGCGGACTACGAGCAGCTCTTCAGCCGCATCGTGCGCACCGCGCCGGCGCCGATCGGGCTGGGGGGCGCGGCCTGACAGGTGGCACTGGCGACCCGCGGGCGCAGGCCCCCCGGACGCCGCAGCGGGCTCTACACTCCGGAGCCCGTGAATACCTCCACCACCCCCTCCCTGCCGCCGCGCGCCATCGTGCTCGCCGCGGGCCGTGGCGAGCGCATGCGCCCGCTGACCGACACCACGCCGAAGCCGCTGCTGCCGGTGTTCGGGCGGCCGCTGATCGAGTGGCACCTGCTGGCGCTCGCCCGCGGCGGCGTGCGCGAGGTGGTCGTCAACACCGCGTGGCTCGAAGACCGCTTCCCCGCCGTGCTCGGCGACGGATCGCGCTTCGGTCTGGCCATCCGCTACTCGCACGAAGGCCGCGACTTCGGCGGCGCGCTGGAAACTGCAGGCGGCATCGCCACCGTGCAGGACTGGCTCTGCGCCGACGGCCGCGACGCCTTCTGGGTCGTCTCGGGCGACATCTGGGCGCCGGACTTCCGCTTCGACCAGGCCCGCGTGGACGACTTCCTCGCCAGCGCCCAGGACGCCCGGCTCTGGGTCGTGCCGAACCCGCCCTACCACCCGCGCGGCGACTTCGACCTCGCCGGCGAGCGCGTCACCTACGCCAACTTCGCGCTCATGCGGCCGACGCTCTGCGCGGGGCTGCCCGCCGGCCGGCGCGCAGCCCTCGGGCCGCTGCTGATCGGCGGGGTCGCGGCCGGCCGGATCGGGCTGGAAGCGGGTGTCGGTCGCTGGGAAAACGTCGGCACGCCGGCGCAGCTCGCGGCGCTGCAGGGACAGCCCGACCCTCGCGCCTAGAATTCACGCCCGACACGTCCAAGTCCTCCACGCCCTCCCTCGTCCTCCAAGCTGCCCACCACCATGCTGACCTTCCAGCAAATCATTCTTCGCCTTCAGGAATACTGGGACGCCCAGGGCTGTGCGCTGCTGCAGCCCTACGACATGGAAGTCGGCGCCGGCACCAGCCACACCGCCACCTTCCTGCGCGCCCTCGGCCCCGAACCCTGGAAGGCCGCCTACGTCCAGCCCAGCCGCCGCCCCAAGGACGGCCGCTACGGCGAGAACCCGAACCGCCTGCAGCACTACTACCAGTACCAGGTCGTGCTCAAGCCCGCGCCGGCCAACATCCTGGAGCTGTACCTCGGCTCGCTGGAAGCCCTCGGCTTCGACCTGAAGAAGAACGACATCCGCTTCGTCGAGGACGACTGGGAGAACCCCACGCTCGGCGCCTGGGGCCTGGGCTGGGAGGTCTGGCTGAACGGCATGGAAGTGACGCAGTTCACCTACTTCCAGCAGGTCGGCGGCATCGACTGCAAGCCCATCACCGGCGAGATCACCTACGGGCTGGAGCGCCTGGCGATGTACCTGCAGGGCGTCGAGAACGTCTACGACCTGGTCTACGCGCCTGGCCTGAAGTACGGCGACGTGTTCCACCAGAACGAGGTCGAACAAAGCACCTACAACTTCGAGCACAGCAACGTCGAGTTCCTGCTGACCGCGTTCGGCGCCCATGAAGGCAACGCGCAGCACCTGATCGCGAACCAGTTGGCCCTGCCCGCCTACGAGCAGGTGCTCAAGGCCGCGCACACCTTCAACCTGCTCGACGCCCGCGGCGCGATCAGCGTGACCGAGCGCGCCGCCTACATCGGCCGCATCCGCAACCTCGCCCGCGCCGTGGCCGCCGCCTACCTCGACAGCCGCAAGCGCCTGGGCTTCCCGATGGCACCCAAGGCCTGGGCGGACGAGGTGATCGCGAAGATCGACGCCGAAGTCGCCAAGAACGAAGCGAAACACGAAGCCAAGAACGACTCGAAGAAGGCCGCCTGAACCATGCGCACGCAGAACCTCCTCGTTGAACTCTTCGTCGAAGAACTCCCGCCCAAGGCGCTGAAGAAGCTGGGCGAATCGTTCGCCGGCACGCTGGCCGCGTCGCTGAAGGCCAGCGGTCTGGCTGGCTCCGATGCGGTGGTGACGCCGTTCGCGTCGCCGCGCCGGCTCGCCGTGCATGTCACGGGCGTCGCGGCCAAGGCCGCCGACAAGTCGGTGCAGCAGAAACTGATGCCCGTCGCCGTGGCGCTGACCGCTGATGATCAGCCCACCCCCGCGCTGCTGAAGAAGCTCGCCGCGGTTGGCGCCGATGCGTCGGTCGTGCCGAGCCTGAAGCGCCTGCCGGACGGCAAGGCCGAGGCGCTGTTCCTCGACTCGGTCGTGGCCGGCGCCACGCTGGCCGACGGGCTGCAGAAGGCGCTGGACGAAGCCCTCGCCAAGCTGCCGATCCCCAAGGTCATGACCTACCAGCTGGCCGACGGCTGGAGCAGCGTGCACTTCGTGCGCCCGGCCCACGGGCTGGTGGCGCTGCACGGCGATGACGTGGTGCACATCGCCACGCTCGGCCTGACGGCCGGCCGCACGACCACCGGCCACCGCTTCGAGGCCACGCACCCGACCGTCACGCTGCGCCACGCCGACAGCTACGCCGAGCAGCTCGCCACCGAAGGCGCCGTGATCGCCGGCTTCGACGCCCGCCGCGCCGAGATCGTGCGCCAGCTCACCGCCGCGGCCGCCAAGGAAGGCCTGAAGCCGATCGACGACGACGCGCTGCTGGACGAGGTCACCGCGCTGGTCGAGCGGCCGAACGTGCTGACCTGCCAGTTCGAGGCGGAGTTCCTGGCCGTGCCGCAGGAGTGCCTCATCCTGACGATGAAGGCCAACCAGAAGTACTTCCCGCTGCTGGACAGCCACGGCAAGCTGACCAACAAGTTCCTGATCGTCAGCAACATCAGCCCGGCCGACCCGAGCGCGGTGATCCAGGGCAACGAGCGCGTCGTGCGCCCGCGGCTGGCCGACGCCAAGTTCTTCTTCGACCAGGACCGCAAGAAGACGCTGGCGGCGCGGGTCGAGGGCCTGTCCAAGGTCGTCTACCACGGCAAGCTGGGCACGCAGGGCGAGCGCGCCGAGCGCGTGCGCGCCATCGGCCACGCCATCGTGCAGCAGCTGAGCATGGCGACGCTGCCATACACGGTGGACGCCGAGGACCACTTCAAGGTGCTCGACAGCAAGGTGCAGCAGGCCGCGCTGCTGGCCAAGACCGACCTGCTGACCGACATGGTCGGCGAGTTCCCGGAGCTGCAGGGGATCATGGGCGGCTACTACGCGCGCCACGAGGGTCTGCGCGACGGCGTGGCCATCGCCATCGAGGACCACTACAAGCCGCGCTTCGCCGGCGACGCGCTGCCGCGCAACCACACCGGCACGGTCGTGGCGCTGGCCGACAAGCTGGAGACGCTGGTCGGCCTGTTCGGCATCGGGCAGCTGCCGACCGGCGACAAGGACCCCTTCGCGCTGCGCCGCCACGCGCTGGGCGTGATCCGCATCCTGGTCGAGAACCACCTGCCGCTGGACCTGGACGCGCTGATCCAGGCCGCCCTGCCCGCCTTCGGCGCGCGCATCACCGACCCGAGCACGCCGCTGCGCGCCTTCTTCGCCGACCGCCTGTCGGTGTCGCTGCGCGAGCAGGGCTACAGCGCGCAGGAAGTGGACGCCGTGCTCGCGCTGGCGCCGAGCCGCCTGGGCGACATCCCGCGCCGCCTCGCCGCCGTGCGTGCGTTCTCGGCGCTGCCGGAAGCCGCCTCGCTGGCCGCGGCCAACAAGCGCATCGGCAACATCCTGAAGAAAGCCGAAGGCACGGTCGAGGCGAAGATCGACACCGCGCTGCTGCAGGACGCTGCCGAGCAGGCGCTGGCCGCCGCGCTGCAGTCGGTGCAGCCGCAGGCCGACACGCTGTTCGAGCAGGGCGAATACGCCGCCAGCCTGCAGGCGCTCGCCGCGCTGAAGGCGCCGGTGGACGCCTTCTTCGACGACGTGATGGTCAACGCGGACAACCCCGCCCTGCGCACCAACCGCCTCGGCCTGCTGAAGACGCTGCACGGCGCGATGAACCGCGTGGCCGACCTGTCCCGGCTGGCGAGCTGACATGGGCGAGCGCAGCCCGATCCGGCTGGTCGTCCTCGACCGCGACGGCACCATCAACGAGGACCGCGACGACTACGTCAAGTCACCGGAAGAATGGGTGCCGATCCCGGGGGCGCTGGAGGCCATCGCCCGGCTGCACCAGGCGGGCTGGCACGTCGTCATCGCGACCAACCAGTCGGGCCTGGGGCGCGGGCTGTTCGACATGCACACGCTCAACGAGATGCACCGCAAGATGAACACGCTGCTCGCGCCGCTGGGCGGCCGGGTGGATGCAGTGTTCTTCTGTCCGCATGCCCCGGAAGACGACTGCAGCTGCCGCAAGCCGCTGTCGGGGCTGTTCGAGGACATCCGGCTGCGCTTCGGGCTGGACGACATGTCGGCAGTCCCGGCCGTCGGCGACTCGCTGCGCGACCTGCAGGCCGCCACCGCCGTGGGCTGCCAGCCGCATCTGGTGCGCACAGGCAAGGCGGCCCGGCTCGACGAGGCGGGCGTGCAGGCGCTGCACGACCAGATCCCGGGGCTGACCGTGCACGCCAGCCTCGCCACCTTCACCGAGGCGCTGCTGGGCGCCGAACGCAAGAAACACAGCGACGCCCGTGCCGAAGGCAAGCGCCTGGCGGGTGGTGGCGCGTCTTCCTGAACCGACCTGTCGTCCATGCTCATCTACCTGCGCTCTGCCGTCTTCCTGCTCTGGCTCATCGTCACCGTGATTCCATGGAGTCTGGTGGCGGTGCTCGCCTCGGCGTTCACGCGCGGCGCGCCGCTGTACTGGCTGTGCACCCGGTGGCTCAAGGTGGCGATCCTGGGCGCGAAGTGGATCTGCGGCGTGCACTGGCGCGTGCAGGGCATGGAACACGTGCCGGCCGCGGCCGACGGCACCGCCTCGGTGATCCTGGTCCCGAAACACCAGTCGACCTGGGAGACCTTCGCCTTTCCCGCGCTGATGCCCCATCCGCTGGCCTACGTGTTCAAGCGCGAGCTGCTCTACATCCCCTTCTTCGGCTGGGCCATCGGCCGGCTGGACATGGTCCACATCAACCGCGGCCGCGGCTCCGACGCCTGGCGCAAGGTCGTCGAGCAGGGCACGCGGATCATGGCCCAGGGCACGTGGATGATCATGTTCCCGGAAGGCACGCGCACGCCGCGCGGCAGCCAGGGCGAGTACAAGACCGGCGCCTCGCGGCTGGCGATGACGACCAGGACCCCGCTGGTGCCGATCGCCGTGACCTCGGCGCGCTGCTGGCCGCGCAAGAGCTTCCTGCTGCGCCCGGGCACGATCGACATCTCCATCGGCCAGCCGATCCAGCCGCAGGGCCGCCGCCCGGACGACCTGATGCGCGAGGTCGAGGCGTGGATCGAATCGGAGATGCGCCGCCTCGATCCCGAGGCCTACGCCACCCCGCAGGCCTGAGCGGCCACGCGCACGCCCCGTGTCCCCACGCACCGACGCCGACACCGGGCTGGCCCACTGCGAAGCGCTGCTGCGCCCGGCAGAGGCCAACCGCGAACTGGACGTGGGCGGGCTGCGCCTGGGCTACCAGCTCAAGCGCGCCACGCGGCGCACCATCGGGTTCATCGTCGGGCCGCGCGGGCTGGCGGTCAGCGCGCCACGCTGGGTCAGCCAGCCACAGATCGACAGCGCCGTGCAACGCAAGGCCGACTGGATCCTGCGCAAGCTCGCCGAGCAGGGACAGCGCCTGGTGCAGCTCGACGCCGCGCGCATCGACTGGTGCGACGGTGCGCGGCTGCCCTACCTCGGCGAAGACCTGTGCATCCGCACCACGGGTGCGCTGACGCGCTCCGTGCTGCAGGAGGCACAGCCGCACCTCGACCAGCCGCGCACGCTGCACCTGCGCCTGCCGGCGGCCGGGGTCCCCGCCGCGCAGATCCGCGATGGCGTGCAGCGCTGGCTGCAGCAGCAGGCCCGGGCGCTGTTCGAGGCCCGCATCGCGCACCACGCGGCCGCGATGGGCGTGCAGGTCACGCGGCTGCGGCTGAGCTCGGCCCGCACCCGCTGGGGCAGCGCCAGCAGCGACGGCAGCGTGCGGCTGAACTGGCGCCTGGTGCACTTCCCGCTGGCCACGCTCGACTACGTGGTGGTGCATGAACTCGCCCACCTGCGCGAGATGAACCACAGTCCGGCCTTCTGGGCCATCGTGCGTGCGGTGATGCCCGATTACGAGGCCCGCCGGCGCATGCTCAAGGATGGCGTGGTGCCGGTCTTCGATTGAACGAGTTCGCTGGTCCGGCCCTTGCATATCGCAACATCCCCCGGTGCCGGTGCGCGTACCGTCCATCGCCTTCAACATCAAGAGACGAGGTGTGTCTTGGCCAAGATTCCTCCCGGCGTCGGCCCGCGGTTCCCGCAGGTCGTCGTCCTGTTCGGCGCAACCGGTGACCTGGCGCGGCGCAAGCTGCTGCCCGGCCTGTTCCACCTGTCCAGCGCGGGTTTCATTCCTGGCTGCCGGATCATCGGCGTGTCGCTCGACGACATCGATGCCGACGGCTTCCGCCAAGCCGCCCGCCACGCGCTCGACGAGTTTTCCAGCCGCAGGATTCCGGACACGGACTGGGCATCGTTCTCCGCCAGCCTGGACTACGTGCCGCTGTCGGCCGGTGCCGACGCGCTGAAAGCCGCGGTGGACCGCGCCGAGCAGAGCCTCGGCGCCGAATGCCGCCGGCTGCACTACCTGAGCGTGCCGCCGAACGCGGCGCTCTCGGCGGTGCGCCTGCTGGGCGCGGCCGGGCTGGTCGAGCGCTCGCGCATCGTGATGGAAAAGCCCTTCGGCACCGACCTGACCAGCGCCGTGGCCCTGAACGCGAAGCTGCACGAGGTCTTCGCCGAGGAGCAGATCTACCGCATCGACCATTTCCTGGGCAAGGAGCCGGCGCAGAACATCCTCGCCTTCCGCTTCGCCAACGGCCTGTTCGAGCCGATCTGGAACCGCAACTTCATCGACCACGTCCAGATCGACGTTCCCGAGACGCTCGGCCTGGGCAAGCGCAGCGGCTTCTACGAGCAGACCGGCGCCTACCGCGACATGGTGGTGACGCACCTGTTCCAGATCCTGGCCTTCATGGCGATGGAGCCGCCGACCTCGCTGGAGCCGATCCCCATCAGCGAGGAGAAGAACAAGGTCTTCCGCAGCATGCTGCCGATCCAGCCCCAGGACGTGGTGCGCGGCCAGTACAGCGGCTACCGCAACGAGGAAGGGGTCGACCCGGACTCGGACACCGAGACCTTCATCGCGCTGAAGTGCCACATCGACAACTGGCGCTGGGCGGGCGTGCCCTTCTACCTGCGCACCGGCAAGCGGCTGGCGGAGGGGCAGCGCATCATCTCGATCGCCTTCCGCGAGCCACCGAAGAGCATGTTCCCGCCGGGCTCGGGCGTGGGTTCGCAGGGGCCGGACCACCTGACCTTCGACCTCGCCGACGCGTCGAAGATGTCGCTGTCCTTCTACGGCAAGCGGCCGGGGCCGGGGATGCGGCTGGACAAGCTGAGCCTGCAGTTCGCGATGACCGACACGGGCCTCGCCGGCGAGGTGCTGGAGGCCTACGAGCGGCTGATCCTGGACGCGATGCGCGGCGACCGCACGCTGTTCACCACTGCCGAGGGCATCGAGCGGCTGTGGGAGGTCTCGCAGCCGCTGCTGGAAGCGCCGCCGCCAGTGCGCTTGTACGAGCAGGGTTCGTGGGGACCGAAGCCGGTGCACCAGCTCATCGCGCCGCATGCATGGCGGCTGCCGTTCGAGCGGGCGTGGCGCAAGCAGAACGTGCAGGGCGGTTGAAGCCGGATCGGCGTCCTGACCTGACCACCGTAGCGGCAGGCCGCCCAGGGCGTCATGCGGTCGGTATTCGTTGTGCTGGGTGAGCCAGTCGTCGGCGATGGCCTGGACTTGCTTGATGGAGTTGAACCGTCAGGCATCAAGCACTTGGCGAGGCTCGGTCACCACGTCCTTGATCGCCACGTTCTCTGCTTCCAACCCGCGCATGCGCGTCAGATCCGACGCCGTCACACCGGCGTAGTTGCTCTTCCAGGCGTAGAACGTCCGCGCGCTGATGCCGGGCTTGCGGCACACCTCGGCCACTGGCAGCCCGGCTTCTCCTTCTTTCAGGATCGCAACGATCTGGCTCTCGCTGAACTTGCTATTGCTCGTCGGCGCGCTCCTTTCGGACTGGCAGCAGTCTCTGATTTCGGCTGCCTACTTGCAGGGAGAACTTACGGGCATCAGCGGCAAATAGGCCGCGAGGCTTCATGCAATCGCACTGGTGACCGCTGTGGCAGGAGTCATGACGTTTGCGGGCTGGTTTGTGCAACAAAGCCCTGCATAACTCCGCCGAGGCTGAGTTTCCCCTGACCCCAGACGGAGTTACGCCACAGCCCGCGTCACCGGGGTGCCCAGGTGGGTGAAGCGGTTGAGCACCGCAGCCCGCACCTGGAGCTCCACCACCTGTCGCTCGAACGTGCGCGCCATCACCCGCTCGCCCAGCAACCAGCGAGCGCCGGTGGTGGCCGCTCCACTTCTTCCAGATCCCCCCACGTCAGAATTTGGGTTCTATTGACGCGGCAACTATTTTGACGCGGGGGGGGTCACCAGCCCAGCGGCGCCGCCCAGCCCTCGTAGACCTTGGGCAGCGGCCGGGCGTAGTCGCCGTGCGCGCTGGTGTGCAGACCCAGCGCCACCAGCCCCTCAGCGAACTTGACCGCCGCGGCCACGCCGTCGATCACCGGCACGCCGAGCCGCGCGCTCAGCGTCGCGCACAGCGCCGCCATGCCCGCGCAGCCGAGCACGATCGCGCCGCTGCGGTCGCGTGACAGTGCCTCGCTGGCCGCGGCCTCGATCTGGTCCACACAGCCGGCGCCTCCGTCCTCCAGCGCCAGCACCGGGATGTCGGTGCCGTGAATGCCCCGGCAGCGGCGCTCGAAGCCGTAGCGATGCACCAGGTGCTCGGCGATCACGCAGGTGCGTGTCATCGTCGTCACCACCGAGAAGCCGGTGGCCAGAAAACTCGCCGCGTGGAAGGCCGCCTCGGCGATGCCGATCACCGGCGCTGAAGTCGCCTCGCGCGCCGCGTCCAGCCCCGGGTCGCCGAAACAGGCGATGACCACCGCGTCCGCCCCGACGCCGTGCAGCCGCACCTGTTCGGCAACGCCGGCCGCGGCGATCGCCTCGTCGTAGTGCCCCTCGATCGAGCGCGGGCCGAAGGTGGGCTGCGTGGCGTGGACGGTCGTTCCGGGGAACGCGACAGCGCGCGCAGCGGCGGCAATGCCCGCGGTCATGGCCTCGGAGGTGTTCGGGTTGATGAGCAGCAGGTTCATGGTGGTGCGGCGTGGTGCGTGGTTGGTGCGGGATTGGTGCAGGGTAGGCCAGCGGTTTTGCATACAAAGCAAGAGCCACGCCGCACGGCGGTGCATGAATTTGGCGCAAGGCCACCGTGAGGACTGCACACGGCTTGGCACACCGATTGCATACAAAACCCGGCATGCACGACGACACCGCCCCCCGCACCGATCTGGAGCTGATCCGCCTGGTCAAGGACTACGGCGCCTCGCTGGCGGTGGCCGGGATCGACCTGAAGATCGCCGCGGGCAGCTACTGTTGCCTGCTCGGCCCGTCGGGCTGTGGCAAGACCTCGACGCTGCGCATGATCGCGGGCCACGAGGAGCCGACCGAGGGCGCCATCGTGCTCGGCGGTCGCGAGATCACGCACCTGTCGCCGGCCGAGCGCGGCACGGCGATGATGTTCCAGAGCTACGCGCTGTTCCCGCACCTGAGCGTGCTCGACAACGTGGCGTTCAGCGCCCGCATGCAGGGCGCAGCGAAGGCCGAGCGCCATGCCCGCGCGATGGAGTTGCTCAAGCTGGTCCACATGGAGCCTTATGCCGAGCGCCTGCCCGCCGCGCTGTCTGGCGGTCAGCAGCAGCGGGTGGCGCTGGCGCGGGCGCTGATGCTGCGGCCGAAGGTGCTGCTGCTGGACGAGCCGCTGTCGGCGCTGGACCCGTTCCTGCGCGTGAAGATGCGGGCGGAGCTGAAGCGCTGGCACAAGGCGCTGGGCATGAGCTTCATCCACGTCACGCACTCGCAGGAAGAGGCGATGGCGCTGGCCGACCTCGTCGTCGTGATGAACCAGGGCCGCATCGAGCAGGCCGGCAGCGCCCGCGAGGTGTTCGAGCGCCCGCGCACCGAGTTCGTCGCCCGCTTCATCGGCGCGCACAACGTCATCGAGACCTCCGCCGGCAAGGTCGCCGTGCGCTGTGACCGGCTGCGGCTGGGCACGGTCGGCCCGGGGGCCGGCGCCGACAGCGACTACACGATGCAGGTCGCCGCCATCGAATACCAGGGCGCACAGGTGCAGGTCCACCTGAGCGCCGAGACCAGCGGCAACACGGACGCCAGCGCCGAGCCAGTCTGGATGGCCGCGCTGCCCGACGCCGACTTCCACGCCGCGCCGCTCGAACCCGGCCAGCGCGTCGCCCTGCACTGGCGCCCCGAAGACGCCCACGCGCTGGCGGCCTGAATCCGAATCCTGCTCCCCTCCCCGTCCGTCAACCTCCCCAGGAGTGCTCGCCATGTCCGCTGATCTCGAACCGCAGAACACCGCCCCGGCTGCTGCACCAGGCGCCGACACCCCCGAACTGCAGCGCCGCGGCTTCCTGCGCACCGCCGCGGGCGTCGGCGTGGCCGCCACCGGCATCACCGGCTTCCCGTTTGTCCACGCCCAGGAAAAGATCGTCCTGCGCTACCTCGGCACCGCCGTGAACCAGGACAAGGCCATCGCCGAGAAGTTCGAGGCCGACACCGGCATCAAGATCCAGTACATCCCCGTCACCACCGACGACGTGACCAAGCGCGCCGTCACCGCGCCCAACTCGTTCGACCTGATCGACACCGAGTACTTCTCGCTCAAGAAGATCGTGCCGACCGGCAACCTGCTGGGCATCGACGTCAAGCGCATCAAGAACGCCGACAAGATCACCTCGCTGTTCACCAAGGGCGAAGTCGCCGGCAAGAAGGTCGGCGACCAGGGCACCGCGCCGAAGAAGGTGATGTACCTCGACGGCCCGACCGGCAAGAAGTTCGCGTCCTCGCCGACCGGCTTCATGACGCTGATCCCGACCGTCTACAACGCCGACACGCTGGGCATCCGCCCGGACCTGATCAAGCGCCCGATCACCTCCTGGGCCGAGCTGCTCAACCCCGAGTTCAAGGGCAAGGCCGCGATCCTGAACATCCCGTCGATCGGCATCATGGACGCGGCGATGGTCGTGGAGGCCATGGGAATCTACAAGTACCCCGACAAGGGGAACATGACCAGGAAGGAAATCGACCTGACGATCAAGACGCTGATCGAGGCGAAGAAGGCCGGCCAGTTCCGCTCGCTGTGGAAGGACTTCAACGAGTCGGTGAACCTGATGGCCTCGGGCGAGGTGGTGATCCAGTCGATGTGGTCGCCGGCCGTGACCGCCGTGCGCACCAAGGGCATCGCCTGCACCTTCCAGCCGCTGAAGGAGGGGTACCGCGCGTGGGCGGCTGGTTTCGGCGTGCCGAAGACGGTGACCGGGCGCAAGGCCGATGGCGTCTACGAGTTCATCAACTGGTTCCTCGACGGCTGGGCCGGCGCCTACCTGAACCGCCAGGGCTACTACAGCGCCGTGCTGGAGACCGCCAAGGCCAAGATGGAGCCTTACGAGTGGGCCTACTGGATGGAAGGCAAGCCCGCCACGCAGGACATCAAGAGCCCCAACGGCGACGTGCTGGCCAAGACCGGCTCGGTGCGCGACGGCGGCAGCTACGAGGACCGCATGGGCGGCATCGCCTGCTGGAACGCCGTGATGGACGAGAACGCCTACATGGTCCAGAAATGGAACGAGTTCGTCGCCGCCTGAACCCGAGCCACCTGGACCTGCTGCCATGAACCGCGCGCGCACCGCCCACCTCACCGCCTGGCTGCAAGCCTCGCCGCTCGCGGCGGTGTTCGCGCTGTTCTTCGTCATCCCGCTGGGGCTGGTGCTGATGGTCAGCTTCTGGCAGGCCAGCGAGTACGAGCTGATCCCGGCCTTCACCGGGCAGAACTACCTCGACGTCTTCACCGGCTGCCCCGTCACGCCCGACGGCGACCTGTGCGTGACGTTCAAGACCTACCTGTCGACCTTGAAGTTCAGTGTGCTGACGTGGACGATCACGGCGCTGCTGGGCTTCTCGATCGCCTACTTCCTGGCCTTCCACATTGAGGGCACGCTGACGCAGACGGTGCTGTTCATCGTCTGCACGGTGCCGTTCTGGACCAGCAACGTCATCCGCATGGTCTCCTGGGTGCCGCTGCTCGGGCGCAACGGGCTGGTGAACCAGACACTGCAGGGTCTGGGGCTGATCGACACGCCGATCGAGTGGCTGCTGTTCTCGGATTTCTCGGTGGTGCTGGCCTTTGTCCACCTCTACACGATGTTCATGATCGTGCCGATCTTCAACTCGATGATGCGCATCGACCGCAACCTGCTGGAGGCCGCGCGCGACAACGGCGCCAGCCCCTGGCAGACGGTGTGGCACGTCGTGCTGCCGCTGAGCCGCACCGGGCTGCTGATCGGCTCGATCTTCGTCGTGGCCCTCGTGATGGGCGACTTCGTCACCGTCGGCGTGATGGGCGGCCAGCAGATCGCCTCGGTCGGCAAGATCATCCAGGTGCAGACCAGCTACCTGCAGTTCCCCATCGCGGCGGCCAACGCGGTGATCCTGCTGGCGGTGGTGCTGCTGATGATCGCCGCGCTGCTGCGGCTGGTCGATCTGCGCAAGGAGCTGTGAGATGAGCGCGTCCACCGCCAACCGCCGTGTCATCCGCAAGAAACGCCCGCTGAGCTTCTGGCTGCTGGGCGCCGTGTTCGCGGCCTTCGTGCTGTTCCTGTACGGGCCGATGTTCGCCATCTTCGTGCTGAGCTTCCAGGGGCCGGAGGGCGGGCTGACCTTCCCGATGCGCGGCGTGTCGCTGCACTGGTTCCGCGTGCTGTGGGAGGGCATCGGCGTCATCGACATCGGCGCGGCGTTCCGGCGCTCGCTGGCGCTGGGTGCGGTCGTGATGGCGCTGACGGTCGGGCTGTCGCTGCTGGCGGGGCTGGCCTACCGCAAGAAGCTGCCGGGCGGGACAGCGCTGTTCTACGTCGTCGTGGCCAGCCTGATCATGCCGTCGATCATCGTGTCGCTGGGCATCGGGCTGAGCTTCCGGCTGCTGGACACGGGCGTGAAGACGCTGCTGGAGGCGCAGTGGCCCGAAGCGCTCGACGCCTTCACGAGCACGCTCGGCATGTTCAGCTCGGGCCTGGGTGCGCAGCTCACCTGGACGCTGCCCTTCGGCCTGCTGATCCTGTTCGCGGTGTTCAACCGCTTCAACCCGGCCTACGAGGAAGCCGCGCGCGACCTGGGCGCGACCCCGTGGCAGACCTTCCGGCACGTCGTGCTGCCGCTGATCGGGCCGAGCCTGGTGGGCGTGGGCATGTTCGGCTTCACGCTGAGCTGGGACGAGATCGCCCGCAGCTCGCAGGCGATGGGCGACCTCAACACGCTGCCGCTGGAACTGCAGGGCCTGACGACGACGGTGACGACCCCGGTGATCTACGCGCTGGGCACGGTGACGACGGTGGTGTCGTTCCTGGTGATGGGGCTGACCCTGGCGACCGTCGGACTCTGGCAAAGTCGCCGCCGATGACACCGGACGATCCTGCACCCCCTGACACCGCCCCGGGCACCGCCACCGAGCGGGTCTACGACAGCCTCTACACCGACATCCTGGAGCGCCGCCTGGCCCCTGGCACGCGGCTGCGCGAGGAGGAACTGGCGGCGCGCTTCGCCGTCTCGCGCACGGTGATCCGGCAGGCGCTGCACCGGCTGGCGCAGGACCAGGTGATCGCGCTGAACCACAACCGCGGTGCGCAGGTGCCGGCCCCGACGCGGGCGGACGCGGCGCACGTCTTCGATGCGCGTCGGGTGGTGGAGTGCGAGATCGCGCGCCGGCTGGCCGGACGGCTGGCGCCGGAGCAACTCGGACAATTGCAGGCGCTGGTCGACGCCGAGGCACGCGCCGACGCACTCGGCGACCGCTCGGCGGCAATCCGGCTGTCGGGCGAGTTCCACCGGGCGCTGGCGCAGATGTGCGGCAACCCGGTGTTCCTGCGGCTGCTCGAAGGGCTGCTGCCCACCACCTCGCTGCTGATGGCGCTTTACCAGCCCGACGGAACGCCTGCCTGCGTGGTGCACCGGCATGTGGAGCTGATCAGCGCGCTGGGGCGACCGGGTGCAGCAGCGGCCACCGAGATGCGACGGCACCTGCAGGAGATCGAGCGTTCGCTGCACCCGGCCACCCGCCCGACGCCAGTCGTCCCCCGCGACACCTTCAAGGCCTACCGCGTGCTGGCTGACTGAGCCCGGGCCCGCACCCATCGGAGGCGGCGCGTCGCTGCTTCATTTCTGCGCCATCGGGCATGTGTTCATGCCGAGCACCGTGTACAGCGGACAGATCCGGAACAGCCCGGTGGCGAGCGGCACCACGCCGATCCAGCCCCAGACGCCGATCTGGCCCGACAGCACCAACAGGATCAGGGTCAGCCCGACCACGATGCGCAGGACACGGTCTGCGCCGCCAACATTGACTTTCATGCGGATCTCCTGGAACAAGACGCCGACGCCCTCGCCGGTTGAGCACGAGTGTGGCGGTCCGGAACCGCAGCATCGGTGAGTCCGATCACAGAACAGGCACATGAGCCCGGACACGGTGGACACCTGCGCAGGTACAGGCATGATCACCATCCCAGTGTAAAAAATCCGGAGACAACCCGCATGAACGCCCCGCTCCACGCCGACTGGCGTCCCGAGATCACCCCGCGCCCGATGCCCGCCGAGATGCTGCAGGCGCTGCAGGCCCGCTTCGGCGTGCGCTGCTCGACCGCCCAGGCGGTGCGCGAGCAGCATGGCCGCGACGAATCGCCGTATGACGTGCCACCGCCGGAAGCGGTCGTCTACTGCGAGTCGAACGAGGACGTGATGGACGCGGTGAAGCTGGCCGACCAGTACGCGGTGCCGGTGATCCCCTTCGGCGTCGGCTCTTCGCTGGAGGGCCACCTGCTGGCCGTGCAGGGCGGGCTGAGCCTGGACCTGTCGCGCATGAACCGCATCCTGCGCCTGAACCCGGAAGACCTCACCGTCACCGTGCAGGCCGGCGTCACCCGGATGCAGCTCAACAACGAGATCCGCCACACCGGCCTGTTCTTCCCGATCGACCCCGGCGCAGATGCGTCCATCGGCGGCATGGCCGCCACCCGTGCATCAGGCACCAATGCGGTGCGCTACGGCACCATGCGGGAGAACGTGCTCGGCCTGGGGGTGGTCAACGCGCAAGGCGACTGGGTGCGCACCGGCACGCGGGCGCGCAAGTCCAGCGCCGGCTACGACCTGACGCGGCTGTTCGTCGGCAGCGAGGGCACGCTGGGCGTCATGACCGAGGTCACGCTCAAGCTCTACCCGCTGCCCGAAGCGGTGTCGGCGGCGATCTGCCATTTCCCGAGCATCGACGCGGCGGTGCAGACGACGATCGCGGTCATCCAGATGGGCGTGCCGATCGCGCGCTGCGAGCTGATCGACGGCCAGACGGTCGGCATGGTCAACCGCCACAGCAAGCTCACGCTGCGGGAAACCCCGATGCTGCTGATGGAGTTCCACGGCACGCCCGCCAGCGTGGCCGAGCAGGCGCAGACGGTGCAGGAGATCGCAGCCGACCACGGCGGCGAGTCCTTCGAGTGGGCCTCGACCCCGGAAGAGCGCACCCGGCTGTGGACTGCCCGCCACCACGCCTACTTCGCCGCGATCCAGAGCCGCCCGGGCTGCCGCGCGATGTCCACGGATGCGTGCGTGCCGATCTCGCGGCTGGCCGGGCTGATCGCCGAGTCGGTGGCGGACGTCGACGCCTCCGGTCTGCCCTACTTCCTCGTCGGCCACGTCGGCGACGGCAACTTCCACTTCGGCTACCTGATCGACCCTGCGCAGCCCGCCGAGCGTGCGCTGGCCGAGGCCCTCAACGACCGGCTGGTCGCGCGCACGCTGCGCATGGAAGGCACCTGCAGCGGCGAGCACGGCGTCGGGCTGCACAAGATGGGCTTCCTGCTCGACGAGGCCGGGCCGGCAGCGGTCGGGCTGATGCGGGAGATCAAGCGGGCGCTGGATCCGAAGAACATCCTGAATCCGGGCAAGGTGTTCGTGATCTGAGACGCGCAACCGCGGAGATGGCGCCGGAACTGCCCGTGATATCGCTCCAAGATCCGCGGGTAGTCTTCCTAGAATCCGATCATGTCCGAAATCATCAGTCAGATCGCGCAAATCAACGTGCCGCAGGATGTCCTGCAGAACGCGGATTTCGATGGCATCGTCAACGACTTCCGGCGCCACTTCCGGCGCCTGGACGATTTCCAGCGCATCCACGGGCCGGTCGGGATGCACGACTCGCTGCAGCCGTTGTGGCAGGCGATCGCCGCGGGCGACCACCGGCCGGACACCTCGGATCTGGAGGTGTCGGCGCTGTCCAAGACGCTCGGACAGCTGATCGTGCTGTCGGTGGTGCAGTCGCAGCAGATCCAGCGCCAGCAGGATGCGCTGTCCTCGCAGCAGACGGCCACCCGCACGCTGCAGCAGAAGGTCAAGCAGGCGCACACCACGCTGGCCGAGTACCAGCAGGCCCAGGGCGTGCACGGCAGCGAGATGCAGCAGGTGATGCACCAGCTGCTGGAGGTCCGCAACGGTCTGGTCGCCACCACCCAGCGTGTGACCGAAGCCACCCAGGATGGCCGCAAGACCCGCGAGGAGCTGCAGGCCCAGATCAAGAAGGCGCTGACGGAGGCCACGGCCCGGGTCGACACCGCCTGCGAGTGGGTGCAGACCATTGCAGACGCACAGACCGTCAAGGTCGAGACGCTGCGCAACGCCGTGCGCGCCGACACCGATGCCCGCGACCATTCCGAGAAGCTGCTGGCCGATGACCTGGCGCTGCTCCAGCGCCAGCTCGACCAGGAGCACAACCGGGTCGAGGACCTGAGCGACCTGCTGTCCCAGCACCGCATGGCCCAGGACACGCTGCAGAACCGCGTCACCACGCTGACCCAGGAGCGCGCCGCCGAGCAGGCCCAGATGCAGGACCGGCTGAAGAAGCTCACGCTGGGCATCGCGGGCGTGTCCGGGCTGGCGCTGATCGGGCTGATGCTGGCGGTCACGCGCTTTCTCTGATCCGGACCTGCCACACTGCACCGAACGCAACAAGCCGCCCCGTCACCGGGTTGGCGTGTTGCCGGGAGGGCGCCGTTGTCAGTGGGCGGATGCCGGCGCCGGCACACTCCAGCGCTTCGTCACATCGCCCTTGCCATTGACGCTCTCCAGGTGCACCGCGAAGCCCCACAGCCGTGCGACGTGCTTGAGGACTTCGGTGGCCGAGTCGGCCAGCGGGCGGTCCTGGTGCTGGAAATGGCGCAGCGTGAGCGAGCGGTCGCCGCGCAGGTTGACGTTCCAGACCTGGATGTTCGGCTCGCGCGAGCCGAGGTCGTACTGGCGTGACAGCGCATCACGCACACGGCGGTAGCCGCTGTCGTCGTGGATGGCGCTGACCTCGATCTCGGGCTTCTTGTCGTCGTCGTGCAGCGCGAACAGGCGCAGGTCGCGCATCAGCTTGGGGCTGAGGTACTGGCCGATGAAGCTCTCGTCCTTGAAGTTGCGCATCGCCTGGTCGAACGCGGGCAGCCACGGCGTGCCGGCCAGCTCCGGGAACCACTGGCGGTCCTCGTCGGTCGGCGCCTCGCAGATGCGCTTGATGTCGGTGTACATCGCGAAGCCGAGCGCATACGGGTTGATGCCGCTGTAGCCCCGGTCACCCACGCGCGGCTGGTAGACCACGTTGGTGTGCGACTTGAGCCACTCGATCATCACGCCGTCGGTCAGGTGGCCGTCGTCGTACATGGTGTTGAGCAGCTTGTGGTGCCAGAAGGTGGCCCAGCCCTCGTTCATCACCTGCGACTGGCGCTGCGGGTAGAAGTACTGCGCCACCTTGCGCACGATGCGCACGACCTCGCGCTGCCACGGCTCCAGCAGCGGCGCATTCTTCTCGAAGAAGTACAGCAGGTTCTCCTGCGGCTCCTCGGGGAAGCGGCGGCTGCCCTGCGCCTCTTCGGCCTTCTCGGCGCGGCGCGGCAGCGTGCGCCAGAGGTCGTTGACCTGCTGCTGCGCGTAGGCCTCGCGGTCCTTGCGTTCGCTGAGTTCCTGCGCCAGCGTCTTCTTGCTCGGGCGGCGGTAGCGGTCGACACCGTGGTTCATCAGCGCGTGGCAGCTGTCGAGGAAGGCCTCCACGGTGTCGATGCCGTGGCGCTCCTCGCAGTCGGCGATATAGTGCTTCGCGTAGACAAGGTAGTCGATGATCGAGGCCGCATCCGTCCACATGCGGAACAGGTAGTTGCCCTTGAAGAAGCTGTTGTGGCCGTAGGCGGCGTGGGCGATGACCAGCGCCTGCATGGCCATCGAGTTCTCCTCCATCAGGTAGCTGATGCAGGGATTCGAGTTGATGACGATCTCGTAGGCCAGGCCCATGTGGCCGCGCTTGTAGTTCTTCTCGGTCGAGATGAACTCCTTGCCGTAGCTCCAGTGGCGGTAGTTCACCGGCATGCCGACGCTGGCGTAGGCGTCCATCATCTGCTCGGCGGTGATGATCTCCAGCTGGTTGGGGTAGGTGTCGAGGCCGAAGCGGGCCGCGGTGCCGCGGATCACGTCGTGGTACTGCTCGACCAGCTCGAAGTTCCAGTCGCTGGGACCGGGCAGCGGCTCGGCGGCCCGTTCGGGCGCCGGCAGCGGGCCGCCGTGCAGGTCCTTCATGGCGACAGCGGGCATGGGTTTCATGCGGTGGCTCCTTCCTTCTTGAACAGGTCGCGGAACACCGGGTAGATCTGGTCGGCGCTCGTCACCTTGCGCATCGCGAAATGCGGTCCGGACACTTCACCCAGGCGGGTGTACTCGTCCCACAGGTTCTGCTCCGGCTCGGCCACCTGGACATAGGCGTAGTAGCGGCACAGCGGCAGGATCTTGTTCTGCAGGATCTCGCGGCAGCGGCCCGAGTCGTGGTGCCAGTTGTCGCCGTCGCTGGCCTGCGCGCCGTAGATGTTCCACTGGTCGCTGGGGTAGCGGGCGCGGATGATTTCCTCCATCAGCACCAGCGCGCTGGACACCACGGTGCCGCCGGTCTCGGTCGAGTGGAAGAAGCCCTGCTCGTCCACCTCCTGCGCCTGCGTGTGGTGGCGGATGAAGACGATGTCGATCTTCTCGTAGTGCTTCGTCAGGAACAGGTAGAGCAGGATGAAGAAGCGCTTGGACAGCTCCTTGCGCGATTCGTCCATCGAGCCGGACACGTCCATCACGCAGAACATCACCGCCTTGGACGTGGGCACCGGCACCTTCACGCGGCTGCGGAAGCGCAGGTCGATGGGGTCGAGGAAGGGGATGTGGCCGATGCGCGCACGCAACTCGGCGATGCGGGTCTGCAGGTCCAGCAGCGCCTGCTCGGCGAGCAGATCGGTCGGACGTGGCTGCGGCTGTGCCTGCAGCTCCGCCAGCTGTTGTTCGAGGTGGCGCAACTCGCGCCGGCTGTCATTGCCCAGCGCGATGCGCCGGCCGAGCGCGCCACGCATCGAGCGCACGATGTGCAGGTTGCTGGGCGTGCCGTCGTTGGTGAAGCCGGCACGGTGGCTTTTCCACTCGGGCGTTTCGGCCAGCTGGGTGCGGATGAGGTGGGGCAGCGCGAGGTCCTCGAAGAAGACCTGCATGAACTCTTCCTTGCTCAGCGAGAAGACGAAGTCGTCCTCGCCCTCGCCGGAGTCGCTCGCCTGACCCTGGCCGGATCCGCCACCGGCCCCGCCGCCCTTGGGCCGCTTGATGCGGTCACCGGCCACGTAGTCCTGGTTGCCCGGGTGGACCATGTCGCGCTGGCCGCCCTGCCCGTGGTGGAAGACCGGCTCGCTGATGTCCTTCTTCGGGATGTGGATGTCCTCGCCACGCTCCAGGTCGCGGATGCCGCGCCCGTCGATGGCCCGACGCACGGCGCCCCTGATCTGGTCCTTGTAACGCCGCAGGAAGCGCTCGCGGTTGCCGATCGACTTGTTCTTGCCGGAGAGCCTGCGGTCGATGATCTGCTGGAACATGGTTCACCTTGCAATGGTTGGCTGCCCCGGGGCCTCCCGGAGCCGGGGCGGCCGGGGCCTCAGCTCGACTTGCGCACGCGCAGGTACCACTCGCACAGCAGGCGCACCTGCTTGGGCGTGTAGCCCTTGAGCACCATGCGGTTGACGAAGTCCTCGTGCTTCTTGGCCTCGTCGTTGCTCGCCTTGGCGTTGAAGCTGATGACCGGCAGCAGCTCCTCGGTGTTCGAGAACATCTTCTTCTCGATCACCGCGCGCAGCTTCTCGTAGCTGGTCCAGACCGGGTTCTTGCCGCCGTTGTTGGCACGGGCCCGCAGCACGAAGTTGACGATCTCGTTGCGGAAATCCTTCGGGTTGGCGATGCCGGCCGGCTTCTCGATCTTCTCCAGCTCGGCGTTCAGGCTGGCGCGGTCGAAGACCTCGCCCGTGTCGGTGTCGCGGTACTCCTGGTCCTGGATCCAGTAGTCGGCATAGGTCACGTAGCGATCGAAGATGTTCTGGCCGTACTCGGAGTAGCTCTCCAGGTAGGCGGTCTGGATCTCCTTGCCGATGAACTCGGCGTAGCGCGGGGCCAGCAGCTCCTTGATGAAGCCGATGTACTTCGATTCGGTCTCGGCGGGGAACTGCTCGCGCTCGATCTGCTTCTCCAGCACGTACATCAGGTGGACCGGGTTGGCCGCCAGCTCGGTGTTGTCGAAGTTGAAGACCTTGGACAGGATCTTGTAGGCGAAGCGCGTCGAGATGCCGCTCATGCCCTCGTCGACGCCGGCGTAGTCGCGGTACTCCTGGTAGCTCTTGGCGCGCGGGTCGGTGTCCTTCAGGTTCTCGCCGTCGTAGATCATCATCTTGCTGTAGAGGCTGGAATTCTCCGGCTCCTTCAGGCGGGTGAGCATGGCGAACTGGCTCATCATCTTGAGCGTGCCCGGCGCGCAGGTCGCGCCGGCCAGCGAGCTGCCCTTGAGCAGCTTCTCGTAGATCTTCACCTCCTCCGACACGCGCAGGCAGTACGGCACCTTGACGATGTAGATCCGGTCGAGGAAGGCCTCGTTGTTCTTGTTGTTGCGGAAGGTCTTCCACTCGCTCTCGTTCGAGTGCGCCAGCACGACGCCGTCGAAGGGGATCGCGCCAAAGCCCTCGGTGCCCTTGAAGTTGGCCTCCTGCGTCGCGGTCAAGAGCGGGTGCAGCACCTTGATCGGCGCCTTGAACATTTCCACGAACTCCAGCATCCCCTGGTTGGCCAGGCACAGGCCGCCGGAGTAGCTGTAGGCGTCCGGGTCGTCCTGGGCGAAAGTCTCCAGCTTGCGGATGTCGACCTTGCCGACCAGCGCGCTGATGTCCTGGTTGTTCTCGTCGCCCGGCTCGGTCTTGGCGATGCCGACCTGCTTCAGGATCGACGGGAAGCGCTTGACCACCTTGAAGCGGCGGATGTCACCACCGAACTCTTCGAGCCGCTTGACCGCCCACGGGCTCATCACGCGGTTCAGGTAGCGCGCCGGGATGCCGAACTCCTTTTCCAGCACCGGGCCATCCTCGGCCGGATCGAACAGGCCCAGCGGTGACTCGTTCACCGGCGAGCCCTTGATCGCGTAGAAGGGGACCTCCTGCATGAGCTGCTTCAGGCGCTCGGCGATCGAGCTCTTGCCGCCCCCGACGGGGCCCAGCAGGTAGAGGATCTGCTTCTTCTCTTCCAGCCCCTGCGCGGCGTGGCGGAAGTAGGACACGACCTGCTCGATCGCGTCCTCCATGCCGTAGAACTCGGCGAAGGCGGGGTAGATCTTGATGATCTTGTTGGCGAACAGCCGCGACAGACGGGGGTCGTTGCGGGTGTCGATCGACTTGGGCTCGCCGATGGCCTTGAGCATGCGCTCGGCGGCCGAGGCATAGGCCAGAGGGTTGCGCTTGCACTCGGCGAGGTAGTCCTCCAGCGAGATTTCTTCCTCGCGGGTGCGCTCGTAGCGGGCGGCGAAATTGCTGATCACGTCCATTGCAGGCCTCCTGTATGAAGTCAGGCGATGGGCGACAGGATCAGTGTCGCACCACCAGGGAAGATCTGATGGAGTCCCGCCGCGGTACTGCCGGGGCAGGTGGCGTGCGAGGCGCCATCAGAACTTTCCGTTGGTCTGCAAGCGCGGTGGATCCGCGTTTGTGTGACTCGGCAGTGTCAGCTTCGTTCAACTTGAGCCCGTCGGTCCCGTGAAGAAGCCCGATCGGATGGATCATTTTCAATTTGGAGCGGAGTGATGCGACTTCTTTCACTGGTCCATCACGGATTTCCCACCAAAACCGGATCTGCACCATTCCACCGCATCAGGACCAATCCTGCATGGATATCAGCAAGGGACATGCCTGCCGTGGTCCATCATGCAGCGGAACCTGACCCGATCGTGACGGAAGTCACCAAGCAGGACAACACCGCCATCACGGATGCTCAGCACAGCCCAAGCCATCCGGACGCGGATGGTGGTGTGCCGACAGACGCGTTCAGCGCTCGGTCGCGCCGAGGCGATCGAGGAGGCCGCCCAGTTCATCGAGCGAGCCGAAGGCGATGGCCACCTCGCCCTGCTCACCGCGGCGGGTGCGCTTTTTCACACGGATCTCGACCTGGGCGGTCAGCAGATCCGACAGCAGCGTTTCAAGACGCTGGACGTCGCGCGACTTGGCCGGAGCGGCCCGTTCGATCGCTCCGGGTCGTGCCAGATCGTGCTGGCGGTTGACGAGTTTTTCAGCTTCGCGCACCGACAGCTTGCGCCCGACGATCTCGTTGGCGCAGGTGATCTGGTGGGCCTTGTCCAGCGACAGCAGCGAGCGGGCGTGGCCCATGTCGATGTCGCCGGCGGTGAGCATCTGCTGCACCGGCTCGGCCAGGTGGAGCAGGCGCAGCAGGTTCGACGTGGCACTGCGCGAGCGACCGATGGCCTGCGCGGCGCTGTCGTGGGTCAGCCCGAAATCGCGGATCAGGCGCTGCACGCCGTGGGCCTCTTCGAGCGGATTGAGGTCTTCGCGCTGGATGTTCTCGATCAGCGCCATCACCGCGGCGGCCTGGTCCGGCACGTCGCGCACCAGCACCGGCACCTCGTCCAGACCCGCCAGCCGCGCTGCACGGGTGCGGCGCTCGCCGGCGATGATCTCGTACATCGGCAGCCCGTCGCGCGAGGCCACCGGACGCACCAGCACCGGCTGCATCACGCCCTGGGTCTTGATGCTCTCGGCCAGCTCGAACAGCGAGCCTTCGTCCATGCGCGTGCGCGGCTGGTACTTGCCAGGCAGGAGCTGGTCCAGCTGCACGGCACCGGGGTGCACGTCCTTGCCGCCGGGCTGTGGCGTGGTGTCGCTGACCTGCGGCCCGAGCAGGGCTTCCAGACCGCGACCGAGACCTTTGGGCTTCTTGGTGACCATCGGGCGATTGTCCGCGATCTTGGCGTGGTTTCAGGGCGAAACGCCGGGGGCATTCACCAGTGCCGCCACCAGCGCCAGACCGTCCGGCCAGTCACCGAGACCGGACTCGGCATTGAGGTGCCCGCGCGGACCTGCGTCCACCACCCGCGCGCCCCAGCCGGCGCACAGGGCGGCGGCCCGACCCGGCGCGCAGCAGGGATCGTCCGACGACACCACCGCCGTCGCCGCAAAGGGCAAGCGGCCCCGGCGGATCGGCCGCCAGTTGTGCAGCTGCGGCGGCATGTCGGCACGCTCGGTGTCGGGCGGCGCCACCAGCAGCGCGCCCTGCACGAGGCCGGTGTGGCGGCTGTGTTCGGCCCACGCCGCCACCAGCTGGCAGCCCAGACTGTGCGCGACGAGCACGGCCGGGCGCCGGTCCGGACCGGACAGCAGCACGTCGTCCAGCCGCGCCATCCAGTCGCCGCGGCGCGGCCAGGTCCAGTCGTCCTGCTCGACCCGCGTGAAGCCGTGCAGCGCCGCCCAGCGCGTCTGCCAGTGGCCGTCGCCGGAGCCGAGCCAGCCGGGCAGCAGCAGCACGCGGCAGGCCTGCCAGGCCGCAGCCGTGTCGATCGAGGTGTTCAGCGTCATGTCCATGCCGTATTCTTTCGCGTTCCACCGATCACGAGGTTCCCCCATGAAGCATGCAGTGTTTGTCGACGGCCAGGAAGGCACGACGGGCTTGCGCATCCACGAGTATCTGGCCAGCCGCGCCGACATCGAGGTGCTGCGCATCGCGCCCGACAAGCGCAAGGACGCCGCCGAGCGCGCACGGTTGCTCAACGCGGCCGACGTGGCCTTCCTGTGCCTGCCGGACGCCGCCGCGGTCGAAGCCGCCGCGCTGATCACGAACCCGAACACCTGCCTGATCGACGCCAGCACCGCGCACCGCACCGTGCCGGGCTGGGCCTTCGGCCTGCCGGAGCTGGCGCCGGGCCAGCGCGAGCAGCTGCGCGCCTCCAAGCGCATCGCCAATCCGGGCTGCCACGCCAGCGCCTTCATCCTGCTGATGCGCCCGCTGGTGGACGCCGGGCTGGTGCCGGCCGCGCTGCCGGCGAGCGCCACCTCGCTGACGGGCTACTCGGGCGGCGGCAAGAAGATGATCGAGCAGTACCAGGCCGGTGGCGACGTGAAACTGGAGTCGCCGCGCCCCTACGCGCTCGGCCTGGCGCACAAGCACATCCCGGAAATGATGACCCACACGGGACTGACAACCAAGCCGATCTTCGTGCCGGTGGTCGGCAACTTCTACAAGGGCCTGTCGGTGACGATCCCGCTGCACCGCGCGCAACTCGCCCCCGGCGCCACGGCCGAGCGGCTGCACGCGGCCTTCGCCGAGCACTATGCGGGCGAGCCCTTCGTGCGCGTGATGCCGCTCAACGACCCGGCCACGATGGAAGGCGGCTTCTTCGACGTGCAGGGCTGCAACGACACCAACCGGGTCGATCTGTTCGTGTTCGCCAATGGCGAGCAGGTGCTGCTGATGGCGCGCCTGGACAACCTCGGCAAGGGTGCCAGCGGCGCGGCGGTGCAGTCGATGAACGTGCACCTCGGGGTCGAGGAAAGCCTGGGGCTCTGACGTGAGAAAGCCCGGCGCTGCCGGGCTTTCAGTGCGATGACCGGGCAGATCCGGTCAGATCACGACAGCTGGTTGCTGATCAGCTTGGTCATCTCGAACATCGAGACCTGGTCCTTGCCGAAGATCGCCTTGAGCTTCTTGTCGGCGTTGATCATGCGCTTGTTGGCCGGGTCCTGCAGGTCGTGCTGCTTGATGTATTCCCAGACCTTCTTGGTCACTTCGGTGCGGGGCAGCGGATCCTTGCCCACCACGGGAGCGAGCAGCTTCGAAGGGGTCATGGGCTTCATGAAGGCGGCACTGGGCTTCTTGACCGCGGCTGCGGGCGCTTCGACCACCGGTGCGGCAACAGGTGCGGCAACAGCGATTTCCTGTGCGGGGGCCTTCTTCGCGGCGGCCTTCTTGGCAGTTGCCATGTGTTTTTTCTCCGTCTTGGATGGTGATGTGCCCGTGGGACTGGCACTGCCTGTCTATGGTACTGCTTGCCTCTGGTGTTGAGAAGGCGTGCAGGGGACAGATCCATTGCAGGCACTGTCAAAATCGACTGCCCCGGCAAACGGTGACCTCGGGTTCGTAATTTCACGCACTGACGGGCAAATCCCGACACCGGACACTTCCTGATTCAACCCTACACGACCACGACATGAACTTCGCCGACTCTGCCATCTGGATCGCCCTGATGAAAATCATCTGGGTCAACATCCTCCTTTCCGGTGACAACGCCGTCGTGATCGCGCTGGCTGCCCGTGGCCTGCCCCCCAAGCAGCAACGGGCAGCCATCCTGGGCGGCAGCGGCGCCGCCATCGTGCTGCGGGTGGTGCTGACACTGTTCGCGGTGCAGATGCTGCAATACCCCTTCCTGAAACTGGTGGGCTCGGTGCTGCTGCTGTGGATCGGCGTGCAACTGCTCGCCGGGGACGATGGCGATGGCGACATCAAGGCCAGCTCGTCCCTGGGCACGGCCATCCGCACCATTCTGGTTGCCGATCTGGTCATGAGCCTGGACAACGTCATCGCCGTGGCCGCTGCCGCAGACAGCGCGCCGCTCGAAGCCCGCATTCCGCTGCTGATCGCCGGCCTGGGCCTGTCGATCCCGCTGATCATCTTTGGCAGCACCATGCTGCTGCGTCTGATGGAGCGCTTTCCGATCATCATCACGATCGGTGCGGCACTGCTCGGGTTCGTGGCAGCGGAGATGGGCATGACCGATCCGTCCGTCATCGACTGGGTCCACCAGCACCTGCACAACCTCGAAATCCCGATCAGCTTGTTCTTCGCGGCGGCCGTGGTGGTGGTGGGCAAACAGCTCGCCAAGCGCCATGAGGCCGGGCAAAGCGCAGAAGAACAAACCATCTGAAGCGGTTGCGGCGCCGGAGGTCCGCCGGCGCTGCGATACTGTCGGACCGTCACTGCACATTCCCGTCCGACCACCATGACCAGCCCCCCCCTGCCCTTCTGGAAACAGGACTGGGCTTGGGCATTGCTTGCGATCGGCGTAGCCAGCTGGCTGCATGCCGGCACCGATCTGGCCCGCCTGCCGCAGCAATGGCTCTACGACCGGGCCATCACCAGCACCATAGCCTCGGTGCCGGCGTCGGAAGTCGTCCTGGTGATGATCGACGAGGCCAGCCAGGCGCGCCACGGTCGCGCGCCCTGGCCGCGCGACCTGCATGCGCGGCTGATCGATCAGCTGGTGCAGGCCAGCGTCGTCATCGACACCGTACCGTTCATCGGCCACGAGAACGAACGCGCACTCGCAGAACTGCAGCACCTGCGTGCCACCATCACGGCCGACCCGGTACTGGCCAGGCATCCAGAACTGCCGGCCATGCTCGAGCGCAGCGAACTCGATCTCGACGGCGACGCCCGACTCGCCGCCAGCCTGGAGCGACACCAGCGGGTGCTGCTGAGCCTGGGCGCACTGCCGGAATCGGCGCCATCCTCGCCGCCCATGCGCGCCAGTGGTCAGCCCGCCGGCACCCGGCGGCCTCCCGCGGAAGCCCCGCTGGCCGCCCCCTGGCCACTGGCGCTGTTGCGCGATGCAGCTGCAGGCATCGGCCACGCCGAAGTCCAGACCGATCCGGACGATGTGCTGCGCCGCCATGAACTGCAGCGGCAGGTCGGTGCCTGGCGCGTCAGCTCGCTGGCGGTGCTGGCCGCCGGCATGCACCGCGGCCTCACGCCGGCCCAGATCGACGCCGCGCTGCAGTCCTCTCCGCCACGGCTGGGCGGACGCGCGCTGTCCGTGGACACCCAGGGCTGGCTGGCACCGCTGTGGGCGACCGGATCGGCGGCACAGGCCGGTCTGCGCATCGTCAGCGCGCAGGAGGTGCTCGACAACCCGGCCACTGCGGCCCGCGTGCAAGGGCGCATCGTCCTCATCAGCCACGACAACACCGGGATGACCGCCCGCCGGGTGCGGCTGCCCGACGGACGCGCGATCCACCCGGCCGAAGCGCTCGCACGCATCACCTCGTCGCTGGTCAACGGCCGCTGGGTGCAGCAGCCCGAGTGGACGCACTGGGTGCCCTGGTTGCTGCTGGTGGCGGTGGCCGGGCTCGTGCTGCGGGTGGTACCGCGGGCCACGCGCAGCACCGCGCTGGCCCTGTCGGGCGTGACCGCACTCGCCCTGCTGCTCGTGTCGCATCTGCTGCTGGGACAGGCCAGGATCTGGATGCCGCTGACCCTGCCGCTGTCCGGCCTGCTCGCCGGCTGGGCCGGGCTGCACCTGCACGCGCACTGGCTGCGCCGGACACCACGGCGCATGGCCACACCGCCCGCACGGCTCGAAGCACCGGTGGTCGACACGATCATCACCACCTTCGACGTGATGCCGCTGTCCGGGCACGCCCCGTCGGCCCCGAAGCCGGACCCCGCACAGGCCACGGCAGGTCACGACGCGGTCGACGACGATCCGGACACGGAACTGCCCGCCGACTCCGAGCTCGAAACGGACTCGATGGAGCTGCCCGACTACGAGAAGACCCGCCCGATTCCGCGCGATCCGGAGGAGTTCGAGGACGAGGGCTCGATGCGGGCGCTCGAAAAGACCCAGCCACTGTCGCGCGACGAAGTAGTCGCCAGCGCGGAGGTGACCGCCGACGAGCCCACGCGCGAACTGCCTCGCCTCGGTCGCTACCAGCTCGACCGGGAACTGGGCCGCGGCGCGATGGGACGGGTCTATCTGGCGCACGACACGGAGACAGGACAAGAGGTGGCGGTCAAGACGCTGGCCCTGGTGCGCGAGTTCGACGGCCATGCACTCCAGGAGGCCCGCCAGCGCTTCCACCGCGAGGCCGAGGCGGCCAGCCGACTGCACCATGCCGACATCGTGCAGGTGCTCAGGACGGGTGAAGAGCACGGCATCGCCTACATCGCCATGGAGCGCCTGACCGGACACGACCTGACCCAGCACCTGCGCGCCGGCAGCCTGCTGCCGATGGCGACCGTCGTGGCCATCGGCACGCGGATCGCCAGCGCATTGGCCCATGCCCACGCGCTGGGGGTGATCCACCGCGACATCAAGCCCGCCAACGTCATGATCGACCTGGCCCGCGGGCAGGTGAAGGTCACGGATTTCGGCATCGCCCGCGTCTCTGGCGCCAGCCGCACCCGCACCGGGCTGATCCTGGGATCACCGTCGTACATGTCGCCCGAGCAGATCGCCGGACGCCAGGCCGATGGCCGCAGCGACCTGTACTCGCTGGGCGTGCTGATGTTCCACATGCTCACCGGGGAGTTGCCGCTGTCGGGCCACACGATGACCGAACTGATGGGCGCCATCGCCAACACGCCAGCGCCCGACGTGCGCAGCCTGCGGCCCTCGGTGCCCGAAGCGCTGGCGGACGTGCTGGGCATCCTGCTCGACAAGCGGGCCGAGCTGCGCTATCCGGACGGACTCGAACTGGCCACCGATCTGCACCTGATTTCCTCCCTGCTGCAGCGAAGCAGATCGCAGCACCACGACTTCCCCGTGCTCGGATCGGTGGAGGAATACGCGGCGGGACCATTCCCGCACACGGCACAGATGCCCGCACCCAGCGCCACCGCGTCACAATCACACCGCTGATCCATGGACCGTCCGCGCGTCTTCCCCATGACTTTCGAGTTCTTTTCCGCGACCGACCGAGGTCGCGTCCGCAACAACAACGAAGATTCGGTCGCCCTGGACGACTCGGTCGGCCTGATGGTGCTGGCCGACGGCATGGGCGGCTACAACGCCGGCGAGGTCGCCAGCGGCATGGCCACGGCCTTCATCCAGCGCGAACTCGGCCAGTGGCTGGCCGAGGCAGGTCCGGACGCCTCGGACCGCGAGGTGCGCCGGGCCATGGACATCTGCGTGGACAACGCCAACCGCGCCATCTTCAACGCTGCCCACGCCGAGCCGCAGTACGCCGGCATGGGCACCACGCTGGTGGTCGGCGTGTTCCGGGGCAGCCGGCTGCTGCTGGGCCACATCGGCGACTCGCGGGCCTACCGCTGGCGCGACGACCGCCTGATGCAGCTCACCCGCGACCACTCGCTGCTGCAGGAACAGATCGACGCCGGCCTGATCTCGCCCGAGCAGGCCGCCCACAGCCACCAGAAGAATCTGGTGACCCGGGCCGTCGGCGTGGAGGATGTCGTGCTGCTCGAAGCCCACGTCCACGCCGTCCATCCAGACGACTGGTTCCTGATGTGCTCGGATGGCCTGTCGGACATGCTGGACGACACGCAGATCTCCGCGGTCCTGCGCGAACATGCCGAGATCGACAAAGCTGCACAGGCGCTGATCGATGCAGCCAATCAGGCGGGCGGGCGAGATAATATCGCTGTGATACTGGTAGCCGTTCACGCCTTGCCCGGTGCAGGCCAGGCGTGGTGGCCATTCCGGCGCTGAGATCAAGGGACCAGGTCCCAGACGCCAAGCTTCAGAGGTTGCTCATGCCCAAACTTGTTGTTTCGCTGGACGGTGTCGTCATCAAGGAGGTTCAGCTCACCAAGGACAAGACCACCTTGGGCCGGCGGCCTTACAACGACATCGTGATCGACAACCTCGCCGTGAGCGGGGAGCACGCCGTGCTGCAGATGGTCGGTCAGGATGTCTACATCGAGGACCAGAACAGCACCAACGGCACGTACATCAACGGTCGGGCCATCAAGAAGCAGTTGCTGCAACACAACGACACGATTGAAATCGGAAAATACAAGATCAAGTATCTGGTCGAGGACAGCTCCGATTACGAGAAGACCATGATCCTCAAGCCGGGCCAGAACCAGCCAGGCGCGCATGGACGCCCGAACGCACAGACCATGCCCAGCGCCTTCCCGCCCTCCGGATTCGGCGGGCTGGCAGCGGGCACCGTGCCGCAGGCCTCCATCCGGGTGCTGTCGGGTGCGGCCGCCGGGCGCGAGGTGGTGCTCACCAAGGTGGTGACCACCGTCGGCAAGCCGGGCGTGCAGGTGGCCTCGATCACCAAACGGCCGGGCGGCTATGTGTTCGCCCATGTGGAAGGCAGCATCCGGCCGACCGTCAACGGTGCGCCGGTGCAGTCTGATCCGGTGCACCTGAAGGATGGTGACGTGATCGAGCTGGCCGGCACGCAGATGCAGTTCATGCAGCCCTGAACTGGCAGGTCGGCCCGTGTGCTTGTTCACGTCGACAGACTCTGGCGCCCACGGCAGGGCGCAAGCAGTGCGGAAGTACGCAGACGCTCGCTTGCACCAGGGTGAGGCGCGGGGCAGCATGGCCGCCTTTGTTGCAAGTCCTCACCTGGAACCCCGATGAATCTGCGTGTCCTTGGCTGCTCGGGCTCGATCGCCCTCGACAACCGGACCACGTCCTTCCTGCTGGACGAGCATGTGCTCGTCGATGCGGGAACCGGTGTGGGCGACCTGACCCTGGATGAGCTGGCCGCGATCGACCACATCGTGCTGACCCATTCGCATCTGGACCATGTGCTGGGCATCCCGCTGATCGCGGACAGTGTCATGCAGCGCCGTCTGGCGATGACGCCATTCCGCCCGATCCAGGTACACGGTCTGACCGAAACCCTCGACGCCCTGCGCCTGCACATCTTCAACAACGTGATCTGGCCGGACTTCACCCGCCTGCCGCACGCGACGCGCCCCATCCTGGAAATGGTGCCTTTCCAGACTGGTGATCGCCTGTCGCTCAGCGGATTGCAGATCGAGGTACTGCCCGCCTGGCACACGGTGCCGGCGTGCGGCTTTGCCGTGGACACGCCATCAGGCCTGTGGGTCTTCACCGGTGACACGGGCCCCAATCCGGCACTCTGGGAACAGCTGCGCGGGCGCCCGATCGCACAGCTGGTGATCGAGACGGCCTTCAACGACGACGAACGCGCGCTGGCCGAAATCAGCCGCCACCTCTCGCCGTCCATGCTCGCGGCCGAACTGCTGCACCTGGATGTGGACAGCGACACCTCGATCGCCATCACCCACGTCAAGCCCGGCGAGATGGCCGCAGTCACCGGCCAGCTGGCTGCGCTCGACCTGCCGCTGCCGGTCTTCGCGCTGACCCGGGGCGAACGCTACCGGTTCTGATCGCGGCTCAGAGCCGCAGCGCATCCCAGCCGGTGCGCACGATCAGCGCACCCACCACGGCGATGAACACACCGCGCACGAAGCCGGCACCATGGCGCAATGCCAGCCGCGCACCCAGCAGGCTGCCGATCACATTGGCCACCGCCATCGTGGCGGCCACCGGCCACCAGACATGCCCGGTCGAGGCGAACAGGGCCAGCGCGGCCACATTGGTGGCCGTGTTGAGCAGCTTCGCCGCCGCCGAGGCGTGCAGGAAGTCGTAGCCCAGCACGCGCACGAACAGGAAGACGAAGAAGCTGCCGGTTCCGGGGCCGAAGAAGCCGTCGTAGAAACCGATCAGGGCGCCGATCAGCGTGGCCTGCACGGTCTCCCGGCGGGCAGAGGCACCAGGCGCGTGGATGCGCCCCAGGTCCTTGCGCACCAAGGTATAGACCAGCACCGCCAGCAGGATGAACGGCAAGGCCCGCCGCAGGCCCGTGGCGGGCACCTGGGTCACCAGCCACGCCCCGGCAAAGCTGCAGGCCAGTGCCGCCGCTGTCGCCGGCACCAGCGTGGTCCAGTTCATCGTCACGCGGCGGGCGTATTGCGCCGTGGCCCAGGCGGTTCCCCAGACGGCCGCCCCCTTGTTGGTGCCGAACAGCGTGGCGGGTGCCGCCGCCGGATACACCGCAAACAGCGCAGGCACCAGCACCAGCCCGCCCCCGCCAACGATCGCATCGACAAATCCCGCCAGCGCCGACGCCAGCGTCACCCACACCAGTTCCATCTCGCCCGCTTCCAGCAAAACAAAAGGCACCGGGATCGCCGGTGCCTTTGAATTGTCTCACTGCGCTCTTGCGCTGCATTCCTGGAGCGTCAGACCTGCCTGGATGTTTTATGGGTGGCAGGGTGATGGTGTTGTTGTTGGCGCCTGTTGGTGGCGCTTGGTGAACCAGTCTCCTCAGTCCCTCGCTCCTGCACGCAGCCACGAAAGGTCTGCGTTTGCGAGTGGCGGAAATGTAGGGGTTGGCGATCGACCGACATATCCGGGGTTTCCCGCACCAACATGGCGTGTTGTCGCCATGTAACGACCGAAATGCACCTCGAAATGGACATTGGTCAAGCCAGGCGATCGGCCAGCATCCAGTGCGCCGCCCGCTCGGCCAGCATCAGCGTTGGCGCATTGGTGTTGCCGCTGGGAATGACAGGCATCACGCTGGCATCCACCACGCGCAGGCCTGCGACGCCACACACCCGCAAACGGGTGTCCACCACCGCGGCCGGATCGTCAGCCCGGCCCATCTTGCACGTCCCCACCGGGTGGAAGATGGTCGTCGCGATGTCCCCGGCCAGCCGCGCCAGGTCCTCGTCGCTCTGGTACTGCACGCCGGGCTTGAACTCCTCGGGCCGGTAGGGCTGCATCGCGGGTTGCGCCACGATGCGCCGGGTCACGCGCAGCGAGTCGGCCGCCACCTGACGGTCCTCGGGCGTGGAGAGGTAGTTGGCGACGATGGCCGGCGCGTCCTCGTGGCGCGGCGAGGTGATGCGCACGTGGCCGCGCGAGGTCGGGTTGAGGTTGCAGACGCTCGCCGTGAAGGCATTGAACGCGTGCAGCGGCTGGCCGAAGGCATCGAGCGAGAGCGGCTGGACGTGGTACTCGATGTTGGGCCACACGAACGCGTCCGACGTCCGCGTGAAGGCGCCCAGCTGCGACGGCGCCATGCTCATCGGCCCGGTGCGGCGCAGCAGGTACTCGAGCCCGATCTTCGCCTTGCCCCAGGGCGTGGCGGCCAGCGTGTTGAGCGTCTTCACCCCCTGCACCTTGTAGACCGAGCGGATCTGCAGGTGGTCCTGCAGGTTCTCGCCGACGCCGGGCAGGTCGTGGCGGACCGGGATGCCGTGCTGCTGCAGCAAGGCGCCCGGCCCGATGCCCGACAGCTGCAGGATCTGCGCGCTGCCGATGCTGCCGGCGCACAGGATCACCTCGCGGGTGGCGGTGACGGTCTCGACACCCTGCGGCGTGACCACCTCGGCGCCGGTGCAGCGCAACAGGCCATCGGCCCCGCGCTCGGTCAGCAGGCGGCGGACGTGGGCGCCGGTCCACATCTCGAAGTTGGGCCGGCCGAAGCAGGTCGGGCGCAGGAAGGCCTTGGCGGTGTTCCAGCGGAAGCCCGATTTCTGGTTGACCTCGAAATAGCCCACGCCCTCGTTGGTGCCGCGGTTGAAGTCGTCGGTGGCGGGAATGCCGGCCTGCTGCGCCGCCTGGGCGAAGGCGTCGAGCACGTCCCAGCGCAGGCGCTGCTTCTCGACCCGCCATTCGCCGCCGTGGCCGTGCAGCGCCTTGAAGGCCTCGGGGGTCTGTGCCGCGCGGTCGGGGTCGAGGCGCCAGTGGTTCTCGTGCTGGCGGAAGTACGGCAGGCACTGGTCCCAGCGCCAGGTGTCGTCGCCGGTCAGCGCGGCCCACTGGTCGTAGTCGCGCGACTGGCCGCGCATGTAGATCATGCCGTTGATGCTGGAGCAGCCACCCAGCACCTTGCCGCGCGGGTAGCGCAGCGTGCGGCCGTTGAGGCCCGGATCGGCCTGGGTCTGGTAGAGCCAGTCGGTGCGCGGGTTGCCGATGCAGTAGAGGTAGCCGACCGGGATGTGGATCCAGTGGTAGTCGTCGTGGCCCCCGGCTTCGAGCAGCAGGACGCGGCTGAGGCCCTTGGCGTCGCTGAGGCGGTTGGCCATCAGGGCACCCGCCGTGCCGGCGCCGATGACGATGTAGTCGAAACTGGGCATGTTCTGGGATCTCCGTGGCACCGGACTCTAAGCCCAAGCGCGGCCAGCAACACGGGTCGAACCGCCAGTCAGCCGCCCACCTGCGACGCCAGAACCGGGAACAGCTTGATCAGCCCCTCGGCCATGATCTCCACCGCCAGCGCTGCGAGGATCAGGCCCATCAGCCGCGTCATCACGTTGATGCCGGTCTTGCCGAGCAGCCGTGCAATCGCGCCGGACGCGGAGAACGCCAGGAACGTGGCTGCGCCCACGACCACACCATAGCCCACCAGCGCCGCCAGATGCCACCAGTGGCGGGCCTGGTCGGCGTAGATCACCATGGTCGAGATCGTGGCCGGCCCGGTCAGCAGCGGAATGGTCAGCGGCACCACGGCGATGCTGTCGCCGGCATCGGCCCGTTGCTGGCCGTCGCTGACGTCGTCCGAGCGCGACTCGGCCGGTTGGGCGTTCAGCATCTGCAAGGCGCTGATCAGCAACAGCGTGCCACCCCCCACCTGGAACGACGCCAGCGAGATGCCGAAGAACTCGATCACCTTCAACCCGGCCAGCGCACTGATGGCGATGACGAGGAAGGCCGAGAAGCTCGACACCCGGATCGTGCGCCGACGCTGTTCAGGCGTCAGGTGCTGGGTGAAGTGGATGAAGAACGGCACGACGCCGATCGGATTGACGATGGCCAGCAGCGCCACCAGCGGTTTGAAAAGGTCCATGTGGAGATTCTGCGCCGGCACCGTTTCCGGGTTTACCCCCGAAACCGCCCCCTAACGGACCAGTCAGTGCAAAAAATCTGCGCAACCTTACAACACTTCTTGCGGCAGGCATGCTCACAGTGCTTGACCGTCATACATAATGACCCCTCGTGATTGGACGCGGCGCCTTTTCTCTGTTCCCTGGAATGAGTGCTGGCTGTAGCTCCGCCACATGGTCCTCTGGTACCTCAGGTACCCTGTTTCTTGAAAGGCGCTCTTCCATGGGCAACAAACTCTATGTGGGCAATCTGGCCTACAGCGTCCGCGACGAAGATCTGAACGACGCGTTCTCCCAGTTCGGTGCGGTCAGCTCCGCCAAGGTCATGATGGACCGCGAAACCGGCCGCTCCAAGGGCTTCGGTTTTGTCGAAATGGGCTCGGATCCCGAAGCGCAAGCAGCAATCAACGGCCTGAACGGTCAAGCGATCGCTGGTCGTGCCATCGTCGTCAATGAAGCCCGTCCGCGTGAAGAGCGTCCGGGTGGCTTCCGCAGCCCCTACGGCGGTGGCGGTGCTGGTGGTGGCCGTCGTGAAGGCGGTGGCGGCTACGGCGGTGGTGCTGGCGGCCCTGGCGGCGGCGGCGGCGGCTTCCGCAGCCCCTACGGCGGCGGTGGCCGCCGTGAAGGCGGCGGCGGCACCGGCGGCGGTCGCAGCGGTGGCGGCGGCTACGGCGGCGGCGGCTACGGCGGCGGCGGTTACTGATTTCGCCAGAGCATCCGTTCGCTGATGCTCTGAATCAAGACAAGGCGCCAGATCGCAAGATCTGGCGCCTTGTTGCATTGGGTCGTCAAGACGGCAGGCTAGCTCGACGACTCGCTGCGACGCTGCTTGCGTCCGCGACCGGCGATGGTCCGGTCGTACAGCCACCGCGGCAGCAACCGAAGCACCACCACCACCCAGGCCATCGGCCACGGCACGACCGCGAACCGCGCTCCACGTGCGATCAGCGGCAATGACCTCTCGGCGAAGGTGTCCGGCGAGATCAGAAAGGGCATGGGATACCGGTTGCCACGGGTGAGTGGCGTGTCCACGAATCCCGGCACCAGCGTGACGACCCGCAACCTGTCGGCACGCAACTCCACACGCAGGCTCTCGCAATAGGCCACCACGGCGGCCTTGCTGCCGCAGTAGCCGCCGTGCCCCGGCAGACCACGGATGGCGGCCACGCTCGCCACACCGACCAGCGTCCCACTGCGCGCCAGCCGCATCGGACGGATGAACGCCTGGAAGGTGGCGGCCATGCCGATCACGTTGGTCTCGTACAGCTCGCGCAGCACGTCCAGATCCGCCCGCTCCGCCGTGTCGATGCCGACACTGAGGCCGGCGTTGGCGATCACGACCTGCGGCAGGCCCTGCTCGACCAGACAGCGCGTCGCCGCCGCCACGATGGCGTCGGTGTCCCGCACATCGGCCTGGTAGACGGCGGCCCGCTCGGGTCCCAGCCCCTGACTGGCCAGCCACTGCTGCACCGCGTCCGCCCGCCGCGCCACCAGCGCCAGCCGCCAGCCCTGCTGCGCATAGGCGGCCGCCAGCGCCTGCCCGATGCCGCTGGAAGCGCCGGTGATGAAGACCAGCGGGGTGCGCGCGCGCGCGCGCTGATCGTGGTTCATCGCCGGGCGGGGAGATGCCCCCGAACGCCCCCCTGCAGAACAAGCCGGCCATCGGCATGGTCGTAGACCAGCGTGCGGGCCTCGATGACACTGCCCCCCTGCTGCAAGGTCACCGGGCGGGGGCTGCGAACCTGGTCTGCGCGGCGGTCGAACACCATCTCCTCGCTACGGAAGGTCATCGGGGCCTCTTCACCGGGCAGCAGATCGCGGACCACGGTGGCGCCACCAGCCAGCCGGACCTCGTTCCCGTCCCCCGTCGCGGTGGCGCGGGCCGCCGTGGCGCGCAGCGCATGCCCCTGGTCGTCGCGCCAGCGCAAGCGGACGCCGTCGATCTCCAGCGTGTCCGTGTCGGGGTAATGGCGCACGACATCGCCTTCGACCACGCCCCGCGCCGGCCCGGCGGACACGTAGTGCTGCACCGAGAACCCGCGCATCTCGTAGTCCGGCTCATGGCGCACCTCGGCCGGCACGCGGTCCTGCCCGGGGGACGGCGTGCTCTGGACCAGCCACCAGGTCGCCGCGGCGAGCAGCGCCATCAGGAACAGCGGCAGATTGCCCAGCAGCGCATGGCGCAGCCGCACCCGGCGGGGCAGCGCGGGATGGCCCGCGGCCTCCGGCAGCCGGCTCAGCAGCGGCGGCAGCGGCAGCGGGGTGACGTCGTCGTCGTCGAGGGGCGCCACGGTCCCGGGCTCAGCGCGCTGCGCCGTCGAGCGTGGTCAGGTGACCAGCGAGCAACGCGCCGTAGCGCCCCGCGGCCATCAGCAGCACATCGCAGAACTCGCGGGCCGCGCCCTGCCCGCCGGGCATGGCCGTGACGTGGTGGGACGCCGCCTTGACCTCGGCATGCGCCTGGGCGGGCGCACAGGCCAGCGCACAACGCACCATCAGCGGCAGGTCCGGCCAGTCGTCGCCGAGGACGGCCAGCGCGTGCCAGTCCAGCCCCAGGGTCTGCAGGACCTGCTCGGCGGCGGCCAGCTTGTCGTGGATGCCGTACAGCGCATGGACGATGCCCAGATCGGCGCAGCGCCGCCGCACGGCAGGCGAGTCGCGCCCCGTGATCACCACCGGCGTGATGCCGGCGCGCGCCAGCAGCTTGATGCCGTGGCCGTCCAGCGTACTGAAGGCCTTGACCGTCTCGCCGGACTCGCCGATGTAGATGCGGCCGTCCGTCAGGCAGCCATCGACATCGAAGACCGCGGCGCGCACGGGTTGTGCCGCCAGCAGCAGCTCCGGCGGGAACTGCAGCGTCGGCGTGACCGGACGGGGCCAGACAGGGGTGGGGATCGGCATGGTCAGATCACCTTCGCGCGCATCAGGTCGTTGGTGTTGAGGGCGCCGATCAGGCGGCCCTCGGCGTCGTGGACCAGCAGCGTGGTGATGCAGGCCTCTTCCATCAGCGTGGCCGCCTCGACGGCCAGCGCATCGGCGCGCACGCTGCGCGGCCGGCTCGGACGCAGCAGCTGCGCGGCGGTCAGCGTACGCAGGTCGGTGCCCTGCTCGACCGCGCGGCGCAGGTCGCCGTCGGTGAAGACACCGATCGCCCGGCCGTCGGCATCGACGATGGCGGTCGCACCCAGGCCCTTGGCGCTCATCTCGCGCATCATCTCGACGCAGCCCGCCTCGGGTGTGACCCGCGGCACCGCGTCGCCCTGGCGCATGATGTCGTGGACATGCGTGAGCAGCTTGCGGCCGAGCGCACCGCCCGGGTGCGAACGCGCGAAGTCCTCGGCGCGGAAGCCGCGGGCATCGAGCAGCGCCACCGCCAGCGCGTCGCCCAGCGCGAGCTGCGCCGTGGTGCTGGCGGTCGGGGCGAGGTTGAGCGGGCAGGCCTCCTGCGCCACGCGGTTCGACAGCACCAGATCGGCGTGCGACGCCAGCGTCGACTCGGCCCGGCCGGTCATGCCGACCAGCGTCACGCCCAGCCGCTTGAGCGCCGGCAGGATCGCGGCCAGCTCGTCGCTCTCGCCGGAATTGGAGATCGCCAGCACCACGTCACCGCGGGTGACCATGCCGAGGTCGCCGTGGCTGGCCTCGGCCGGGTGGACGAACAGCGCCGGCGTGCCGGTGGAGGCCAGGGTCGCGGCGATCTTGCGCCCGACATGGCCGCTCTTGCCCATGCCCATCACGACCACGCGGCCCGTGCTGCGCAGGATGGTCTCGACCACCGCCGCGAAGCCCGCACCCTGCTGGTCCTGCAATTGCAGCAGCGCCTCGGCCTCGATGCGCAGGGTCTGACAGGCCATGCGGATGGCCCGCTCGGCGTCGAAGGGAGGTGCGGCGAGGGCAGGAGTCACTGAATCGCGGGCCGGAGCTGAATTAGGATAGGCCGATTCTAGGACGGTGCATGGCCAGCAATCTCGATCTCGCGCTTCTCTACCTGCTCGCTGCGGTGATCGGCGTCGTCGGCTGCCGGCTGCTGAAACTGCCGGCCATGCTGGGCTACCTGATCGTCGGCGTGCTCATCGGCCCCAACGCGCTGGCGCTGGCGCGGGACTCGGCGGGCATCCGCTACCTGGCCGAGTTCGGCGTCGTCTTCCTGATGTTCGTGATCGGACTGGAGTTCAACCTGCCCAAGCTGCGCAGCATGCAGCGGCTGGTGTTCGGGCTCGGTGCCGGCCAGGTGGTGCTGACGGTGCTGGGGGCGGCGCTGGGCAACACGCTGCTGACCTTCGTCTACGCGCTGCTCGGCCACCACTGGGACCTGGGCTGGCAGGCGGCGGTCGCCCTCGGCGCTGCACTGGCCATGTCGAGCACGGCCATCGTCGTGAAGATGATGGCCGAGCGCCTCGAACTGGAAAGCGAACACGGCCGCAACGTCATGGGCGTGCTGCTGTTCCAGGATCTGGCCGTCGTGCCGCTGCTGGTGCTGATCCCCGCGCTGGCCGAGGGCGGCGACGACCTGTGGAGCACGCTGGGCAGTGCGCTGACCAAGGCTGCCGCACTGCTGGTGCTGCTGCTGTGGGGCGGGCAGCGCCTGATGCGCTGGTGGCTGACGCTGGTGGTGCGGCGCAAGAGCGAGGAGCTGTTCATCCTGAACATCCTGCTCGTCACGCTCGGGCTGTCCTGGCTGACCGAACACGCCGGGCTGTCGATGGCGCTGGGCGCCTTCGTCGCGGGCATGCTGATCGCCGAAACCGAGTTCAAGCACCAGGTGGAGACCGATATCCGGCCCTTCCACGACGTGCTGCTGGGCCTGTTCTTCATCACCATCGGCATGAAGCTCGACTGGCGGCCGGTGCTGGACCAGTGGCCGCTGGTGCTGGCGCTGAGCGTGGTGCCCGTGCTGGCCAAGGCGGGGCTGGTGGCGGTGCTGGCGCGCCTGTTCGGCTCGGCGCCAGGGGTGGCGATCCGCACGGGCCTCTACCTGGCGCAGGCCGGCGAATTCGGCTTCGTGCTGCTCACGCTGGGCGCCGAGGTGAAGCTGCTGGGCACGCAGTGGATGAGCCCGGTGCTGGCGTCGATGGTGCTGTCGATGCTGGCCACGCCCTTCATCATCATGGGCAGCAACCGCATCGTGATGCGGCTGTCGGCCACCGACTGGCTGATGCAGTCGGTGCAGCTGACGACGATCGCCAAGAAGTCGATCCGGACCGAAGCGCACCTGATCATCTGCGGCTACGGCCGCAGCGGCCAGAACCTGGCGCGGCTGCTCGACCAGGAGCACATTCCCTACATGGCGCTCGACCTCGACCCGGACCGCGTGCGCCAGGCCGCAGCCGCCGGCCAGAGCGTGGTCTTCGGCGATGCAGCCAAACTGCCGAGCCTGATCGCCGCCGGCCTCGCACGCGCCAACGCCGTCGTCATCACCTACCACGACACCCCCTCGGCGCTGCGGGTACTGCAGCACGTGCGGGAACACGCCGCCCACGTGCCAGTGGTCGTGCGCACGCCGGACGACACCGATCTGGAGCGCCTGCGCGCGGCCGGCGCTACCGAGGTGGTGCCGGAAGCGCTCGAAGGCTCGCTGATGCTGGCCAGCCATGCGCTGGCGCTGGTGGGCGTGCCGATGCGGCGGGTGATCCGCATCACGCAGGACGCGCGGGATGCCCGCTACGGCCTGCTGCGCGGCTACTTCCACGGGGCCGACGACGACACCGTCAGCGAGCTGCAGCAGGCGCGGCTGCAGTCGGTGAGCCTGCCGCCGGGCGCGCCGAGCGTCGGCCAGCGCCTGGGCGACCTGACGCTGCACGTGATGGGGGTGTCGGTGGTGTCGGTGCGCCGAGCGACCGGTCAGGTCGTCGCCACGGATGACGCACTGGTGCTGGCGGGTGGGGATGTGCTGGTGCTCAGCGGCCTGCCAGAAACGCTGGCACTGGCCGAAAGCCGCCTGCTCAAGCGCTGACGCGCAGTCTCACGCCACAGCGGTCCGCAGGGCCAGATTGGCGCGCAACCGCACCACCATCACCGCACCAGCAGCCCGCAGCACCTCGTTGGCGATCAGCGGAGCGCGGGCGGTGAGTTCCTCGAAGCGCGGCAGGTGCAGCGCCCAGACGACAGAAGGCGTCATCGCCTCGACATTGGCCGAGTGCGGCTGGTCGCTGAAGAGCCCCGTCTCGCCGACCAGGGCGCCGGGGCGCATCAGGGCAATGCGGCTGGCGCCAGGGGCAGCACCACTGACGTAGACCTGCAGGGTGCCCTGTCCGACGAAATAGGCCGCGCGGTCGCAGTCGTGCTGCTTGATCAGCAGATCGCCGGAGCGCAACTGGTAGGCCGTCAGATAGGCCGCAAAGTGGCGCCACTGCCCCAGATCCAGACGCGCGCGGAAGGCATCGTCCGCACGGGAGGACTGGACCGCCTCGATCAGTTCATCAATACCCATGCCGCACTCCTGGTGATGGTGGCCTTTCCATCCGAGCGCTGAACATGCCAGAGTGCCCGGGTTGACACTGATTCAGATCGTAACAAGTTCACCAGTGGAACGGCGTTGTCTATTTGCCAATGCAGAAGCGCGTGAATATGTCACCCAACAGATCATCGGGCGTGTAGGCGCCGGTAATCTCGCCCAGCGCATTGTGGGCCAGGCGCAGCTCCTCGGCGAGCAGATCCAGCGCCGCATCGGCCTGCGCCGCCCAGCCACGCGCCTGTCCGAGGTGGTCTTGCGCCTGTCGCAGCGCCTTCAGGTGGCGGGTGCGGGCGATGAACACCCCTTCCGGCGAGGCATGCCAGCCCGCCAGCGCCAGCAGCGTCTCGCGCAAGGCCTGCAGACCGTCATGGGTCTTGGCCGACAGCGCAAGCACCCTGCTGCCCTCGGGCCATGCGGCCAGGGCCGAACCAGCCCGGCCCGCGAGGGCCGCGTCGGCCTTGTTGTAGACGTGGACCAGCCGCAGGTGGTCCGGCAGGCGGGCCTCGATCGCACGGTCCGCCTCGGCGTAGACCGGGTCGTCGCAGCGGGTCAGGTCGTGCAGCAGCAGCACGGCATCCGCCTCGGCGATCGCCCCCCAGCTGCGGGCAATGCCGATGCGCTCGACCTCGTCGCTGGCATCCTCGTCCGAGCGCAGGCCGGCGGTGTCGATGATGTGGACCGGCACGCCCTCGATCTGCAGCGTCTCGCTGACCTTGTCGCGCGTGGTGCCCGGGATCGGCGTGACGATGGCCAGTTCGGCCCCCGCCAGCGCATTCAGCAGCGAACTCTTGCCCGCATTGGGCTGGCCGGCAATCACGACCTTCAGCCCCTCGCGCAGCAGCGCGCCCTGCTGCGCGGTGTCGAGCACGCCGGCCAACTGGCCGGCCAGCCGATCGAGCCGACCGCGGGCATCGGCCTTTTCCAGGAAATCGATCTCCTCTTCAGGGAAATCCAGCGTCGCCTCGACCAGCATGCGCAGCTCGATCAGCCGGTCGCGCAAGGCCGTGATGCGCTGCGAGAAGACGCCCGAGAGCGACCGCGCCGCACTGCGGGCCGCCGCCTCGGTGCTGGCGTCGATCAGGTCGGCCACGGCCTCGGCCTGGGCCAGATCGAGCTTGTCGTTCAGGAAGGCCCGCTCGGTGAACTCGCCAGGTTCGGCCAGGCGCAGACCCGGCAAGCAGCCATTCGACGCCGCAGCCTGCAGACAACGGGCGAGCAGCAACTGCAGCACCACCGGGCCGCCATGGGCCTGCAGCTCCAGCACGTCTTCGCCGGTGTAGCTGTGGGGCGCCGGGAAGTAGAGCGCGAGGCCCTGGTCGATGGGCTGGCCATCGACACCGAGAAATGGCCCGTAGGCGGCCTGTCGCGGCACCAGCGTGCGCCCGGTGAGCACCCGGATCAGCGGCAGCAGCCCCCGGCCCGACACCCGCACGATGCCGACGGCCCCCCGTCCGGGTGCAGTGGCGATGGCAACAATGGGATCGTGGTGTCGAGCGAGCATGGCGCGCATTCTCGCCGAGCAGCGAACAGAAAAAACGCCCTGTCGGGCCAGCCGGACAGGGCGTTGCAGATTCGCGCGGAGGGGGGCCAGCTACACAAGCGTTCAACCCCCAGAGCCAAGATTGTTGCAGCGAGCCTCCCGGCCCCGAATGCGGCTCTCAAAGCCTGCTGCAACAATCCCGAGTCCAACCCCGCGGAACGAATAATGCAGGGGGAATGTGACAGTCTCAAGGCCCTGGTTGCATCAACCGTTTCGAGGTGTGGGGCTTGTCGCGGCCGGATTCCACGGCACACGGCCCCAAACCGGAAATACCAGAACAATCTCCCTCCAGTTCAGCGATTGAGACCCAGTTGCCGGTTGATGATCCACTGTTGCGCGATCGCCAGCAGGTTGTTGACGAACCAGTACAGCACCAGACCCGCCGGGAAGAACAGGAACATCACGCTGAACACCAGCGGCATGATCCACATCATCTTGGCCTGCGTCGGGTCCGGTGGCGTCGGGTTCAGCCAGGTCTGGAACAGCGTCGAAGCCGTCATCAGGGCCGGCAGGATGTACAGCGGATCCTGCACGCTCAGGTCATGGATCCAGCCGATCCACGGCGCACCACGCATCTCGACCGACGCCAGCAGCACCGAGTACAGCGCGATGAAGAACGGCATCTGGATGAAGATCGGCAGGCAGCCGCCCAGCGGATTGACCTTCTCCTCGCGGTAGATGCGCATCATCTCCTGCTGCATCTTCTGCGGGTCGTCCTTGTAACGCTCGCGCATTTCCTGGACCTTGGGATTGACCGCCTTCATCTTGCCCATCGAACGGTAGGCGCTGGCATTGAGCCAGTAGAACGCGACCTTCAGCAGCACCACCAGAGCCACGATCGACCAGCCCCAGTTGCCCAGCAGGCCGTGCAGCTTGTCCAGCAGCCAGAACAGCGGCTTGGCGAGGATGGTCACCCAGCCGTAGTCCTTGACCAGTTCCAGCCCGGGCGCCAGCGCTTCGAGCTTCTTCTCTTCCTGCGGACCGGCATAGAGCGTGGATTCCACCGCCTGCGTCGCGCCGGCGGCGATGGGCGCCAGCGGCAGCGTCATCGACGTCGCATAGAGGTTGGTACCTTCGCGCTTGGTCTGGAAGCTGCGCTCCAGCTTGTCGCCGACCAGCCAGGCCCCGACGAAGTGGTGCTGCACCATCGCGATCCAGCCGTTGTCGGCGGACTTGGCATGGTCGGCCTTGCCCTTCTCGATGTCGGTGAAGGGGACCTTCTGGAACTTGCCGCCCTCGGTGTAGACCGCCGGACCGGTGAACGCGGTCGGACCCATGAACATCGAGGACGACGGCACGGTGCCATCGCGGGCGAGTTGCAGATAGAGCTGGGGCGCGATCGGCGCGGCCGTGCCGTTGACCACCTCGTGGCGCACCTTGATCGCGTAATCGCCGCGCGTGAAGGTGTAGGACTTGCGCAGCTTCACGCCGCCCTGGTCCGGCGACTCGAAGGCCAGCGTCAGCGTGTTCTGGCCATCGGCCAGCGTGCGCGGACCGGGCAGCAGGTTCATCACCGTCAGGTGGTTCGGCAGCGCGGCCTCGCCCGCCATGCGGGGAATCAGGCCCGAATCGGCCTGGTAGACCCGCTCGGCCGACTGATCGAACAGCATGACGGGCTTCTTCGCGTCATGCTCGTCCTTGTAGCGCGGCAGGGCCATGCGCACGATGGAGCCACCGCGGGTGTCGAACGTGGCCTGCACCAGATCGGTCGTGATGTCGACCTTCTGGGAGACCGGCCCCCCCGCGGCCGCGGCCGGCAGTGCGGCCACGCCCGCCACAGCAGCGGCCGAAGCGGCTCCGGCAACGGTCGGCACGCCAGCCGCGCCTGCCTGTGCAGGCGCGGTCACAGCCGGCGGCGGGGGGGCGAACATCGACGGCTGCCCGTTGTGCTTGCTCCAGCCATCCCAGAGCATCACGAGCGAGACGGAGAAAACGCCCCACAGCACGGCGCGCCGCGTATCGGTCATACCGGTCATACAGGTGTCTTTCGAAAGGAGGAAAACAGTCGGTGCGACTGATCAGGAACCGGATCATGCCCGCCGATGCACCACGGATGACAACGCGCGATGCGGCCGGCCGTCAGCGCGCCGCCACGCAGCGCGCCATGGCGCTCCAGCGCGACCAGCGCGTAGGCGGAGCACGTCGGCTCGAACCGACAAAAGGATCCCAGCCAGGGACTCAGCACCAGGCGGTACGCCTGCACCACGCCAATCAGCCCCTGTCGAGGCCAGACCCGGACACGGTGGCGCAGCGTCGAATGGTCAGTGTGGGGCATGGCTGGAGGAGCGCCGACGGTGTGCGGAGCGGGAACGCGTCAGCTTGACCCGACCGGTACCGCGGACACCAAAGCGCGGCGCGCCCGCCGGGCGGCATCGCCCAGCAGCGCATCGATTTCCGCATGCAGCAGCGCCGACAGGGCCTCCGAGCGGGCGCTCGGAAACAGCTTGCGGTCCAGGGGAGCACGCAGACGCACCACCCAGTCACCGGCCACCAGCCGATCGAGGTGCCGCCGGACGCCTGCACGGATCTGGACCTTGACCTGCGTGCGGGTCACGGAGCGCCGAGCATGTCGCTTCGGCACCACCAGGCCCAGTCGCAGCAAGTGCAGTTCCGGAGAGTCATCCACAGAGTTGTCCACAGATTCATCCACAGGCTCCGACAAGGTCAGAGTCGGCTTGTGGCCTGTTGACAACTTTGCGGCCGCGAGATGGTGCACCATGAAATGGGCACTGCGCGCGATGGGTCGAACCGCCATGGCCGACTCGAACCGGGCAGCCCCGGTCAGCGGCATCAGGACCATGGATCCGGTTGCGCTCACCGCGTCGCAACGGGCGCCGGACGCCCCGGAACTCAGACAGCCAGACGCTTGCGGCCCTTGGCGCGGCGTGCATTCAGCACAGCGCGGCCGCCGCGCGACTTCATGCGCACGAGGAAGCCATGGGTACGGGCGCGGCGAACCTTCGACGGTTGGTAGGTGCGTTTCATCTTGAATCCTCTAGCCTTGGCTTGGGCTCGGTCTTGAGCCTGTTCCGATTGGGCGCCCCTCTGGCACCCCAATTCGGGAAACCCACGATTACAGCAAATCCCCCTCTGAAAGTCAACGACTTGCTGCACACGCACCGGCCGCGCAAGGGGATTGACCCCCCACCCGAAACTGTGGATAACCTCAACCCGGGTTGCACGATGTCGATACAATCGCGCCCCTTCTCCTGAAGTTGTCCACAATTTTTAGAACATGCATTTGGACCTGTGGCAACGAGGCTGTGAGCGCCTCGCCGCCGAGCTGCCGGCACAGCAGTTCAACACGTGGTTTCGCCCGCTGCCGCCTGCCCAGGTGTCTGCGGCAGGCGAAGGCTACCTCGTGGGTCTGCGTGTTCCCAACCGGTTCAAGATGGACTGGATCCGCTCGCAGTTCGCTGCGCGGATCGAACGGCTGCTGAGCGAGATCGCGGGCAAACCGGTGCGGCTGGAGCTGCAGCTGGGCGGTGGCAGCGAACCCGCACCGCCCTCCCCCGAGCCTCCCCCTCCACCGCAGCCAGTGGAGCCGGTGGAGCCACTGGCGCCCGTGCAGATGTCGATGATCGATTTCCTGCCCTTGCCGGCCGACATGGCTCCTTCAGCACCCGGCACGGCGCGCTCGACGGCACCTCGCACACGCTCGCGCGCGGGTGGGTTGAACAGCGCGGCCGCCGGCCTCCTGCCACCGGCCTCGGACCTGGCGCCTCTCCTGCAGACTGGCCGGACACCCTCCAGCCTGCCGGGGCTGCACGACGTGCTGACCTTGCCGGTCGGCCATGCGGTGCACCCCCTGGTCGATCTGCCGGTGGCCACAGCCGGCACGAAGCCGGCGTCGCGGACATCGTCCCGCCGCACGACAGCGGCCGCCACACCGGCAGCACCGGCCGAAGCCGTCGCGGAGCCCGCCACCGCGGCACCGGCGGCCGCCACAGCACCGCTGTCGAGCGGTGCGATTTCCGCCGCGTCCGCACTGGCCAAGGCCTCGGCGGCCGTGGCGTCGCGGCGCAAGCGTGTCGCCAGCACCAGGGCGGAGGAAGCGACCACCGCACCACCGCCGCCCGTGGCCCCATCACCGGGTGCCGCGGTGGGCTCCAGCGCCTTCCTGGGCGGCGCACCCACACTCATCATTCCGACGGTGCCGCCCCCGATGGCGCCGTCGAACACGCGCGGGCGCATCAACCCCGCCCTCACCTTCGACACCCTGGTGCCCGGCCGCGCCAACCAGATGGCCCGCACCGCCGCGCTGCACGTCGTCGGCTCGCCTGGCGGCATGTACAACCCGCTGTTCCTCTACGGCGGTGTCGGCCTGGGCAAGACGCACCTGATCCACGCCGTCGGCAACGCGCTGCTCAAAGAGCACAAGGACGCCCGCGTGCTCTATCTGCACGCCGAGCAGTTCATCTCCGACGTGGTGCGCAACTACCAGCGCAAGACCTTCGACGAGCTCAAGGCCAAGTACCACTCGCTGGACCTGCTGCTGATCGACGACGTGCAGTTCTTCGCCGGCAAGGACCGCACGCAGGAGGAGTTCTTCAACGCCTTCGAGGCCCTGCTGACCAAGCGCGCCCACATCATCATGACCAGCGACACCTACCCCAAGGGGCTGGTGGACATCGACGAGCGCCTGACCTCGCGCTTCGACGCCGGCCTCACGGTCGCCATCGAGCCGCCGGAGCTGGAGATGCGGGTGGCGATCCTGATGAAGAAGTCGGTCGCCGAAGGCAGCCAGATGCCCGAGGACGTGGCCTTCTTCATCGCCAAGAACGTGCGCGCCAACGTGCGCGAACTGGAAGGCGCGCTGCGCAAGGTGCTGGCCTACTCGCGCTTCAGCCACAAGGACATCAACATCGCGCTGGCCCGCGAGGCACTGAAGGACCTGCTGTCGATCCAGAACCGGCAGATTTCGGTCGAGAATATCCAGAAGACCGTCGCCGATTTCTACAAGATCAAGATCGGCGACATGTACAGCAAGAAGCGCCCCGCCAGCATCGCCCGGCCACGCCAGATCGCCATGTACCTGGCCAAGGAAATGACCCAGAAAAGCCTGCCCGAGATCGGTGAACTGTTCGGCGGGCGCGACCACACGACGGTGCTCTACGCGGTCCGCAAGATCGCCGCCGAGCGCCAGAAGAACACCGAACTCAACCAGCAGCTCCACGTCCTGGAACAGACCCTCAAGGGCTGACCCTCAAAGGCTGAAAGACCCCTCCATCATGATCGTGTTGAAAGCACCGCAGGACAAGCTCCTGGCCGCCTTGCAGTCCGTCTCGGGCATCGTCGAGCGCCGACACACCCTGCCCATCCTGGCCAACGTGATGATCCGCCGCCACGCCGGCCAGTGCGAGTTCACGACCAGCGATCTCGAGATCCAGGTCCGCACCAGTGCGGCGATGGACGGTGACAAGGGCGACTTCAGCACCACCGTCGGCGCGCGCAAGCTCATCGACATCCTGCGCACGCTGCCGCCGGACCAGACCGTCTCGCTCAGCGCGGCGCAGAACAAGCTGACCCTGCAAGGGGGCAAGAGCCGCTTCACGCTGCAGACGCTGCCCGCCGACGACTTCCCGCTGGTGCAGGAAGCCGCCGACTTCGGCCCCACCTTCAGCGTCCCCCAGAAGACGCTCAAGGGCCTGATCGACCAGGTGCACTTCGCGATGGCGGTGCACGACATCCGCTACTACCTGAACGGCATCCTCTTCGTCGCGGAAGGCCGCACGCTGACGCTGGTCGCGACCGACGGCCACCGCCTGGCACTCGCGCAGGCCACGCTGGACGTGGAGATGCCGAAGCAGGAAGTCATCCTGCCGCGCAAGACGGTGCTGGAGCTGCAGCGCCTGCTCAAGGACGGCGCCAAGGATGCCAAGCCGGCCAAGGACGGCAGCGAGCCCGAGCTGGCGCCGATCGAGATGTGCTTCGCGGCCAACCAGGCGCGCTTCACCTTCAGCGGCATGGAGTTCGTCACCAAGCTGGTCGAAGGCAAGTTCCCGGACTTCAACCGCGTCATCCCCAAGAACCACAAGCAGCACATCACGCTCGGCCGCGGCGCGCTGCTGACCAGCCTGCAGCGCGCGGCCATCCTGACCAGCGAGAAGTTCAAGGGCGTGCGGATGAACTTCGAGCCGGGCGCGCTGCGCATCGCCTCGAACAACGCCGAGCAGGAAGAGGCCAAGGAAGAGCTGGAGATCGACTACGGCGGCCCGGCCATCGAGATCGGCTTCAACGTGACCTACCTGATGGACGTGCTCTCGAACATGGACCAGGAGCTGGTGACGCTGTCGCTGCAGGACGCCAACAGCTCGGCACTCTTCACGGTGCCCGAGCAAGACGGCTTCAAGTACGTCGTGATGCCGATGCGGATCTGAGCCCGGCCGGGCGTGGGCGCCGGGTCGGCGACAATCGACCCTTGACCGACACCCCCGACCCACGCGCGACACGCAAGCGGGCCCCGGCCCGCTTCGGCATTTTTGCAAGGGCGATGGCGCCAGCCGCCAACCCCGGTGAGTGAGTGACATGACCGACCAAAACCAGCAGTCCCAGCAGCCCGTCCCCTCGGAACCGACCGTGCCCGAGCCCCCGGCGCAGACCGCCGCCGAAATCTCCGCCGCGTATGGCGAGGGCAGCATCCAGATCCTCGAAGGCCTGGAAGCCGTGCGCAAGCGGCCGGGCATGTACATCGGCGACACCTCCGACGGCACCGGCCTGCACCACCTCGTCTTCGAGGTCGTGGACAACTCGATCGACGAGGCGCTGGCCGGTCACTGCGACGACATCGTGGTCACGATCCACTCGGACAACTCGATCAGCGTCACCGACAACGGCCGCGGCATCCCGACCGGCGTCAAGATGGACGACAAGCACGAGCCCAAGCGCAGTGCGGCGGAAATCGCGCTGACCGAACTGCACGCGGGCGGCAAGTTCAACCAGAACAGCTACAAGGTCTCGGGCGGCCTGCACGGCGTGGGCGTGAGCTGCGTGAACGGGCTGTCGAAGTGGTTGCGCCTGACGGTGCGCCGCGAGGGGCAGGCGCACTTCATGGAGTTCCGCCAGGGTGTGCCTCAGGACCGCGTGCTGGAGCAGCGCGACGGCTTCGAGATCAGCCCGATGAAGATCATCGGCGAAACCGACAAGCGCGGCACCGAGGTCCACTTCCTGCCCGACCTGGAGATCTTCTCCAACATCGACTTCCACTACGACGTGCTGGCCAAACGGCTGCGCGAGCTGAGCTTCCTGAACAACGGCGTGAAGATCCGCCTGGTCGACGAGCGCAACGGCAAGGAAGACAACTTCGCCTATGCCGGCGGCGTGAAGGGCTTCGTCGAGTTCGTCAACAAGGGCAAGAAGGTCCTGCACCCGAACATCTTCCACGCCCGCGGCGACAAGATCAGCGACAACAACACCAACGTCGGTGTCGAAGTCTCGATGCAGTGGAACGAGAGCTACAACGAGAACGTACTCTGTTTCACCAACAACATCCCGCAGCGCGACGGCGGCACGCACCTGACCGGTCTGCGCGCGGCGATGACGCGGGTCATCAACAAGTACATCGAAGACCACGAGATCGCCAAGAAGGCCAAGGTCGAGATCAGCGGCGAGGACATGCGCGAAGGTCTGGCCTGCGTGGTCAGCGTCAAGGTGCCGGAGCCGAAGTTCTCCAGCCAGACCAAGGACAAGCTGGTGTCGAGCGAAGTGCGCGGCCCGGTGGAGGACATCGTCAGCCGCCTGCTCACGGACTGGCTGCTGGAGAACCCGGCCGACGCCAAGACCATCTGCGGCAAGATCGTCGACGCCGCCCGCGCCCGCGACGCCGCCCGCAAGGCCAGAGAGATGACGCGGCGCAAGGGCGTGCTGGACGGGATGGGGCTGCCGGGCAAGCTGGCGGACTGCCAGGAGAAGGACCCGGCCATGTGCGAGATCTACATCGTGGAGGGTGACTCCGCCGGTGGTTCCGCCAAGCAGGGGCGCGACCGGAAGTTCCAGGCGATCCTCCCGCTGCGCGGCAAGATCCTGAACGTGGAACGTGCGCGCTACGAGAAGCTGCTGTCGAGCAATGAAATCCTGACGCTCATCACCGCGCTCGGCACCGGCATCGGCCAGGGCATGGGCGGCGACGACTTCAACCCCGACAAGCTCCGCTACCACCGCATCATCATCATGACCGACGCGGACGTGGACGGCGCGCACATCCGCACGCTGCTGCTGACGTTCTTCTACCGGCAGATGCCCGATCTGGTCGAGCGCGGCCACATCTACATCGCGCAGCCGCCGCTCTACAAGGTCAAGCATGGCAAGCACGAGCAGTACCTGAAGGACGGCAGCGAGCTGGACGTCTACCTGCTCAAGGTCGCCTTGGACAGCGCGATCGTCGAGCCGGGCGCGGGCCGCGAGCCGATCAGCGGCGCGGCGCTGGAGGAGCTGGCGCGGCAGTACTTGCTGGCGACGAACGTGATCGCGCGGCTGTCGAACTGGATGGACGTGGAGGCCCTGCGCGCGATCAGCGACGGGCTGACGCTCGACCTCGACACGCCGGAAGCGGCGACCACCAGCGCGGACGCCCTGAAAGCGGCGCTGCACGATGCCGAGGTCAGCGCCGAGGTCGACCCGCGCACCGACAAGCACTTCCTGCGCATCAGCCGCCGCCACCACGGCAATATCAAGAGCAGCGTCATCACCGCCGACTTCGTGCATGGCGCCGATTACGAGGCGCTGAGCGTGGCGGGCGTGACCTTCAAGGGGCTGCTGAGCGAGGACGCGGTGGCCAAGCGTGGGGAAGGCGAGCGCCAGAAGCAGATCAAGGTCGCGGATTTCCGCGCCGCGATGGCCTGGCTGATGACGCAGGCCGAAAACGCCGTCGGCCGCCAGCGCTACAAGGGCCTGGGCGAAATGAACCCCGAGCAGTTGTGGGAAACCACGATGGACCCGACCGTGCGCCGCCTGCTGCGCGTGCAGATCGAGGATGCGATCGAGGCGGACAAGGTGTTCACGATGCTGATGGGGGATGAGGTGGAGCCTCGGCGGGACTTCATCGAGACGAATGCGTTGAGGGCGGCCAATATCGACGCGTGACGAGGGGGTCCGTCATGGCCCCTCCTCTGATCCTCGAAATCCTCGGCCGCACCGACCAAGGCATCACCCGGCCCTTTCGGTGTCTGGCTGACGACGGTCATCACTACTACGTCAAGAGTGTCGGCGCCCATTGGCGCTCCGTCGTGTGCGAGTGGATCGCTGGTCGGCTCGCCGAGGCACTCGGCCTGCCGATCGCGCCGTTTGCGCAAGTGGAACTCGACGAGGGGCTGGTGACGGCCTATGGCGATCACGATGTGGCGCCAGGACTGGCATTCGGCTCCCGAGTCGCCACCTCTGTTCACGAATTCGAGCCGTCACTGATTCGGCACTGCCACGCAGACTTCCGCCGCGATCTGCTGGCCTTCGACTGGTGGGTCCGCAACGAGGATCGGCAACTGGGAGACACCGCTGGTCGCCCCAACTTGCTGTGGCAGAGCACGACGGCTCGGCCCGTGGTGATTGACCACAACAACGCCTTCGATCGCCAGTTCGACGCTGCCAGCTTCCTCGATTGGCACATCTTCCGCGCCGAGTGGCCCACGATCGCCAGTGACCTGGTGCGGCAAGCCGAGTACGCGCAGCGGTTCACAGCCGTGGCCGCCCGCGCAGAAGAGTTCTGGCGTGAACTGCCGCACAATTGGATGTTCACGGAAGACGGTACGCCCCGGATCACCTTGCAGGAAATCCAGTCCGTTCTGCACCGTGCCGATCAGCCTGACTTCTGGCACAGCGCCCCTTCCTCCTGACCTGTCCACCATGGCCCGCCACATCGCCCACTACACCCTCGTGCGCCTGCTGCCGCAGTCGGACTCGGGCGAGTTCGCGAACATGGGCGTGGTGGTGGCCTGTCCGGCGCTGGGCTTCTTCGATTTCCGGCTGATCAGCCGCTACCGGCGCATCACGCAGTTCTTCGAGGAGTTCAACCGCGAGCTGTTCACCCAGGTGCGGCGCGAGGTGGAGGCTGAACTGACCCATCTGCGGGACCACCTGCACCAGCGGCAATTCGCCAGCGGGTGCCGGAAAGAGGCGCTGACGTTGCGGTTGGTGCAGGATCTTGTACAGCCTCGGGAAACCATGATCCGTTACGCGCCGCTGCGGGTGGCGATGGCGGAGGATCCGCGGCAATTGCTGGACCAGGTCTTCGCACGCTATGTGCAGCGCAGCAGCGAGGAAACCAAGAGCCGTCGGGAAGACGCGATGGTGCGACTCGTGCGCGAGGCGCTGCAGCAGGACCGGCGCTTGAACGCACTGTTCCGCGCGGACGAGGTCGGCACGCCGGACTATCAGGTGCCGTTCCCGCTGGTTCACCGACAGGACGGCCAGACGCTGGCCGCCATCAAGCCGCTGGACCTGACGCAGCCCGACCCGCAGCAGATCTACGAACACGGTGGGCGCTGGGCGGAACGGTTGCGTCGCCTGAAGCGGCTGGGCGCCATGCCGGACCACGGTGTGCTGGTCACGACGGAGGCGCCGCCGCCGGAGGACGAGCGGCGGCATCTGGCTTACCGCGACATCGTGGGGGAGTTGCAGGAACTCTCGGTGCAGGTCAGTGGGGTGGAGCAGGCGGAGCAGATTCTGGCGTTTGCGCGGGCGCAGTTTCACTGAGAATCCAAGAATCCCGAACGTGCACCACCTGCAGCGCGGGCCAATCGAAGATGCGATCCACGACCTGAGCGCCATGCCCTTCACCCTCGACCTCTCCCCGCTGCGCCACGCCCTGACCTCGCTGGAAGACAGCCTGCGCGTCACCGACGACGTGGCGTGGCTGCAGGCCCAGTCGGACGCGGTGCGCAACACGCTGTTCGCCGGCGTGATCCAGAACTTCGAGTTCGTCTACGAGCTTGCAACGAAGATGCTGAAGCGCCAGATCGAGGCGGAAGCGGCCACACCGGGAGAGACCGACCAGCTGGGCTTTCGCGACCTGCTGCGGGTCGGGGCGGAAAAGGGGCTGGTGCGGGATGTCGAGGCCTGGTTTCGCTACCGACAGATGCGCGGCACCACCTCGCACACCTATGACGTGAGCAAGGCGCGGCAGGTCTACGAAGGCATCCGACCCTTCGTAGCCGATGCACGCGGGCTGCTTGAGGCGCTGGAGCGCCGGGGATGACCGTGCCGGCCGATGACGTGGCTCTGGCAGCACGGCTGTCGATCGAGCCGCACCATCTGGCCCTCGTGCGGCAGATCCTGGCCCGGCTGCTGCCCGAACGGGAGATCTGGGCCTTTGGTTCACGCGCCGGTGGAGGCGCACATCCGCCAAAGCCCTGGTCGGATCTCGATCTGGCCGTGATCGGTGCACATGCGCTCACGCTGGACGAGCAGGCCGCGCTGGCGGAGGCGTTCTCCGAATCCGATCTGCCTTGGCGGGTCGACGTGATCGACTGGGCCACGCTCGACGAGGCCTTCAGGGCGCGGATCGCCGCGGCGCGGCTACTGGTTCTTTCAGGATCGCCACGGTCTGGTTCTCGCTGAACTTGCGCCGCCTCATCGGCGCGATCCTTTCGGGCTGGGCAGCTGTTTACTGGCTAGGTAATTTTACGTCTGAATACATACTTTCAACGTTGCGCACGATTCTGTCGAGCGAAATGAAAGACATTGAGGTGGTGTCGACTGCTCGCAACACTTCAGGCGCAACACCGTACTGCGCCAGATTTCGGATCATTTCACTGATTATGGCAATCGCCTCAGATCTGCCGAATAGTGTTTTCCTGTTTTTTGCGACATCTTTTGCAAAGTTTACTATTAACTCCTCAGATTCCGATTTACTCGCTTTCTTGTTACCATTCAAAATGGTCAGCAACGAGTTGCAGGCAGATTCTGCATCGCTAAATATACGATCAGCAAATGAAATATGAAGATTATCGCAACACTTGGAAAGACCGCCAAGATAAATGCGCGCACTTTCGACTGTTAGAGAACCATTCTCAGATTGATCGCTTAGCGCAAAAACGGCGAGTACAGCATTCTCGGTTCTGTTTCGCAAAATTCCTTCGCACACACCCCATTCAAAATAAAATCCACGATGACTCGGACTAGAGTCAAAATCTCGGAAAAGCCTGATAGCCTCATCAGCGTTTCCTTGTCTTCGATAGAGGGATGCGAGCTTGGTGACGAGATGAAAAGATTTTTCAGTTTCATAAACTTTACGCGCGATGTCGATCGCAAGTCTCGTCTTGCCGGAAGAAAACAACTTCTCAGTCATATCGAACCGCCAAAAGGCGAGGTTCATGACTTCTTCAGTTCTGGACCGCACAACCTCGGATATCGCAAGATCTATATAATAGCGGGAAATATCTTCGTTAAATCTCGTCTCGAGCACTTCGATTATAGCAGCAGCAATATATTTGTGCCGAGTAAAAATACTGGTCGACGTGCTTGTAGCAGCCGCCTCCTTGCCAAGTTGGCGAAGAACGGTACTCTGCAATTTCGGGATAGAAAGCCCCAGAAGCCAAGCGAAAGTGGAAAAGCTGAGCTTATCGAATCCTTCTGTGTGCATTGCAGCGATATAGCCGAGCACATCCTTCAAATTTCGCCCGCCATCCAATTCAACCCCTGCCAACCTTTCGAGCATTGACTGGGCATGTTCCAGCAAATCATTACCATGGCGCGACATCAAGAGAGCACCGAAGAAGGCATCAGAATTTCCCTTTGATTCCTTTTTGGCATAGAAGCGCAGTTTCTCTGCGCGCTGATCCTCTTGCAGCAGTGACAACTCCTCTCCTAACCCCTTGCTTCCGAAATTACCCCAAGCCTTGACAATTAGATCTGCATCTTTAAGGGTTAGATCTTTCAGCACCTCTTCCTTAAACTTTGCCTTGAAGGTCCAAGCCAAATTCTTCGCGTTGGACGATTGCCAATCTGAGTCTCTGCTGGCCAAAAGGAAATCAATCCGCCCGGTATAGCCGTCGAATCCAGCGTCGATGAATCGCAGGATATCCTTCGCAACCTGATCAGCCTCATCAACAACGATGAGCCAGTCGTTGTGACTGCGAAGAGTCTCCAACAACTCCACACCTTTGAATGGGCGATTTTGATTTACTCTGTAGAGTATTTTCTTCGATTTGTTCGCGCGCAGTATTTCTAGACCAGCCTGCAATAGCGCGGTCGTCTTCCCTTCACAACCCGCACCCAACAGCACGCAGACATATGGCATCGCTGCTTCATGACGGAAATTTTTTACCACCTTGCCGACAATTTCCCTTCGAGGTATTGAATCCGATAGCGCGATAGCCCAAGTCGGAGTCGCTCCATCGAAGTATGCAATCGATTCGTCTTCATTAAGTTTTACAGTGCAGTGCTCAAGGGCGGTTAAATCCTTAGTTTCCCACCCTGCAAGGTGTTGGCTTCGCGGCCTTGGCGTAAAGTCTGGCTTAGTTCGTGCGCGCGGAGCCTCAATTTCCCACCAATCACCATTCCTGTAATTTTCGTGAAATCGAGCGCCGTCGAGTGTCCAGCACTGACTAGAGAAACTCCAACTGAAAGGCTGGAGCCGAACCATGCCAGTATTCAGATCGGCGACTCCCCACATAAAGCCGTTTTTCCACTTCCCACCCTCCGGAGATTGCCAACTAGCGCCGGATTGAATAACCAAAAATCCTCCCGCGCCATTAACCGTATTAGAAAACGACTCTGAATGCATATGCCCATGCAAATAAATGGCCTGTTTGCCCGCCAAGAGTGACTGGATGGCTTGCCTATGACTGGGGTAGATCCAGTCTAGCGGATGATGCCCAAGCACAAACTTAACGGAGCAATCTGATATTCTTTCAAATGCGTCACGGAGAATAGCCACACCCGGGGTCAGCGCCTCTTTGTCTTTATCCCCGTCGCATAGCCAGGCAGTATTTAGCCCGACAATTCCGACCTTTACGGAATGGATGGTGCGTTCGACCACGGAAGCACCTTGGTCGGACCTGATGTTCCTCGAAATTTCGCATAAATTGTGCTCGAAAAAATCTTCGAATCGCTTGGCGAGCATTTCGCGTCGTGAAGCCGACCCAAGTTCCGGAAAGAACGAGCGAGATTCCGGCCTAAGAAATTTATCTTTACTAAACTCCTCGTTGACATGTCGATTCAAGTCATGGTTACCTGGCACAGTAAAAATGTTATCAAGGAAGTCACTTCCCAATAATTCAACGATCGGCGCAATCAAATTTTCTATAAATTGTTCGTACTCGGACTTTTTCCCGGTATTTGCAATATCACCTGTAATAAAGATAAAATCAGGAACAACTCCATTGGCCTGCGCCTCCTTAAGATGCTCAACAATCTTCTTCGCAGAAAATGCCTGATCATATTTATTAAGCCCAAAGTGAAAGTCAGAAAGGTGAAGCCATCTAATTTGATTTGACATAATATTATTTCCCGTAAATTTGGTTTTCCATCATACGCCATGAAATCATGGCTCGCATTAGCAGCAACTAGCTTTTGAGTGCTGCGCGTTGGCAGCATTTAAACTGCATGGTTGGCATCTCTGTAATAACAGTCGTCTCGACCGTGATGTCCCACTGGGCCAAGTGTAATTACATTGATCCACTAAAAATCTGCTCAGGTGTCACCTTTGAATATGAATGTCGCATCCGGGCTATTTATAAACCCGCGTGCGGAACAGCTCAGGCCGCTCGCCCAGCCAGAGTTCAACCCTCTCCACCGCCCCCGACTCCCCACAAGCCCCCAGCACCAGCCGATACGTCGCCCGCGTCATCGCCACATACAGCAACCGCCATTCCTCCTCCTCGCTGTGGTGCGCATCCGGCACCGCCTGCAGCCCGACGATGGCGACGGTGTGGAACTCCAGCCCCTTGGAGGCGTGCAGCGTGGTGAGCTTGAGGCTGTCCGGCTCCCACGTCCCCGCG